>OJSG01000044.1_pt1 | contig 141464 bp, 121 predicted proteins | sample 1599371 | NCBI WGS metagenome assembly OJSG01 (sample SAMN04168658, study PRJEB22393) | human gut metagenome | biome: human gut microbiome; feature: stool | host: Homo sapiens | collected 2014-03-24
AATTTATTAGGGAAACAGCAGCCCCTAGTTTATTTGAAAAACAGTTATTTGTCACACAGAAGGAGAAACCTATGGAAATAAGAGCAAGACCAGTTTAGGTCTATTTTTTATACCTATTTTTACACTCAAAACCAAAAAGGAGGAAAAAGCAATGTATGAAGCAACAGAAAAAACCATCACTTTAAGAGGAAGAAGCAAGATCGTCGTTAAAGAAGGGAATGAGGATGTGGAAAAAGAAGCCGCTGCTTTTGATGCGGTCATTAATTCAAATTCTCCACTCAACATGAACATTTCAGCTTATGTGACAGACGGAGATGTGTACAAGGAAAACATCCAGCAGTGCCGGAAGGATGAGAACGAGTTCCGCACCTTCGTCCAGAGCATTCAGGATGAAATGCTGGCGGCTGCAGAATAGAGGGTATGTGGATGAAAGAGATATTACTAGAGACATATACCATCGTGTTGCCGATTCTTCTGGGATATATTGTGTGGCTTTTGAAGCGGCAGAACAAAAAAAGAGATGCAAATAGTAAGGGGACCATGCTTCTTTTGCGTGTGCAGCTCATAGAATATCATGAGAAATGGACAGAGAGAGGATATACAACGAAGCATGGGATAGAAAACTTCATAGAGATGTATGATTCCTACCATGCTCTTGGTGGGAATGGCATGGTAACACATTTATTAGAGGAAGTGCAGGAGCTTCCTATTAAAAATTGAAAGGAAGGGAAAGAACTATGGAACAGATTATGAATTACATTAAACCGGAGCTACTTGTTGTAGCAGTGGTCCTGTACTTTATCGGTATGGGACTGAAGAAAGCCCAGACCTTTAAAGATAAATACATCCCGTTGATCCTGGGCGTGATCGGGATCGTCCTGTGCGCCATCTGGGTGCTGGGAACGAGTCCGCTTAATACTGGACAGGATATCGCAATGGCAATCTTTACGGCAATTGTCCAGGGGATCCTGGTGGCAGGACTTTCTACTTATATTAATCAGGTTGTGAAACAGTCAAATAAGGTAGAGTAGAGGACGCATGACAGCGTCCTCTTTTTAGGAGGAAAATCTTATGGAAGATAAAGCAAAGGTAATTGAAAACGTGGAAGAAGTAAACGAAGAAGCACTGCAGGAGTTATCAGACGGGAAAGGGGAAGAGGATTAATGAGTAACAGCAGCTTAGTAAATTATATTCGTATTTCTCCGAATAGAACATCTCCAAGATACGGCACAATCAAAAACATTGTTATTCACCACATGGCTGGTAACCTATCTGTAGAAACATGTGGAAATGTATTTGCTCCTACTTCACGTCAGGCAAGCTCTAACTATGGAATTGGCTCTGATGGACGTATTGGAATGTATGTGGAAGAGCGCGACCGTGCATGGACAACAGGAAACCAGATCGATCACAGTTCTGTCACTATCGAGGTGGCCGATGATAAGATCGGCGGCGGATGGCATTCTTCCGATAAGGCCATGAAAGCATTAGTAAATTTATGTGTGGATATCTGCAGGAGGAATGGAATTAAGAGGCTGAACTATACCGGAAACAAATCCGGCAACCTTCTTATGCACAAGTGGTATCAGGCGACAGACTGTCCGGGTGCCTATTTGGAAAGTAAGTTTTCTTGGATCGCAAGCGAGGTCAATAAGAAGCTGAACGGACAGGACGATCCAGACGGAGATATCCGATCCGGAGGAACCATGCAGGAGCGAAAGAACGAGTCCGGAGATGTAACCTACCAGTCACATGTCCGGGGACTTGGCTTTCTGGAAAGCAGATGTGACGGACACATGGCCGGCTCTACAGACCAGAACCGGCGCATTGAAGCAATGAAGGTTGGTTTGAAATCCGGAGCTTACATGGACATCATGGTTCACCTGAAGGGAATTGGGGATAAGCTTTATAAGAATGTCCGGGAGAATATCATAGTCGGGACAACGGATCAGAAAAGGCGCATGGAAGCTTTTAAGATCATCACAGAAGAAATCCTTCGTTACCGGGCACACAACAAGACCTATGGCTGGGGCGCTTGGGTATCTCAAGGAGAGTGGGCCGGAGTCCGGTGCAAAGGAAAGCAGATGGAGGCATTCCAGATCTACAAGCCGATGTTCTTAGTAAGAGGTCATGTCCAGAGTGCTGGCTGGGGCGGTTATGTCGGAGACATGGAAACAGTTGGAACGACAGGAAAGGGAAAACGGCTGGAAGCACTGCAGTTTAATCCGCTGGATGAGGTGATCGAGTGCTCCGCTCATATCCAAGGAGAAGGCTGGGTTCACTACGGTGTCATTACAAAGGATACTGTGATTGGTACAGTAGGCCAGGCAGACCGGCTGGAATGCTTGCGCTTCAAAGGGAATTTTGAGTTCCGTGTACACATCCAGGGAAGTGGCTGGACAGATTGGACGGAAGCGGATGGAATTGCCACACTTGGAACCACAGGTCAGGCTCTTAGAATTGAAGCGATTCAGTTCAGAAGGAAATAAAAAAGTCCTCGGAGCCGTCAAAAGCTCCGGGGATATTCAGGAAAATATTGTATCTCTTCTTTTGTGAAATGTGACGAAATTTTTTGTGCAAAACGCCAGAAACAATAAAGTTTCTATGCCGGAAATACGCGGTTTTTTTGGAGCGTCTTAGCCTAAAATGAGTACCCCGTTTGGCGCCGACAAGACAATGACGGCCGTACTGTCAGGTGAGGCAGATATCGGTTTTATGGGATCGGAGGCATCCATCTATACCTACAATGAGGGAGCAAATGATATTGTAGTGAACTTTGCCCAGCTGACACAGCGTGCCGGGAATTTTCTTGTTGCGCGTGAGGAGATGGAGGACTTTTCCTGGGAAGATTTAAAAGGGCATCTTGTCCTTGGCGGACGTAAGGGCGGTATGCCGGAAATGGTGTTTGAGTATATTCTGAAACAAAACGGCATCGATCCACAGAAGGATCTTACTATTGATCAGAGCATTGATTTTGGCTCCACTGCAGCGGCTTTTTCCGGAGGAGAAGGAGATTTTACTGTTGAATTTGAACCCGGAGCAACCAGTCTGGAACAGGAAGGAAAAGGATATGTTGTGGCTTCTTTGGGAACAGACAGCGGCTATGTACCGTACACGGCTTTTTCAGCCAAAGAAAGTTATATCAAAGAAAATCCGGAAGTGATCCAGGGATTTACCAATGCGCTTCAAAAGGGAATGGACTATGTGCGGGATCATACGCCGGAGGAGATTGCTGCTGTGATTGAGCCGCAGTTTGAAGAATCAGATCTGGAAACAATTACCACAATCGTAACCAGATACTATGAGCAGGATACCTGGGCGGAAAATCTGGTATTTTCAGAAGAGAGTTTTGATCTTCTTCAGGATATTCTTGAAGAGGCAGGGGAATTAAGTAATCGTGCTCCTTATGAAAAGCTTGTTAATACAGAATTTGCGGAAGAAGCTGCAAAATAAGGAATATTGCATAAAGTACATCATGTGTATCATAAAAACAGCCTGACAGAATTAAATCTGTCAGGCTGTTTTTAACGGTTACTTTTCTTTTTTTCGCGAAGAATTATCCGGAAGCTGGTCGATCAGTTTTTCCATCAGCAGTTTTTTTACATACACATCAAAGGCCAGACTGCAGATAAAAGAGAAAAGCTGCAGCGCCTCTCTGTCTTCCGCAGGAGCGTCCTGAAAAGTTTCCTGGGAGGAGCAATAGAGCTTTGAGATATCCTTTGCAAGAGAATCAATCCTGGATTTTTCCAGACTGCATACCTCTTCATAGATGGATGTAATGTTAAAGCCATCATTTTTACCGAAATATTTGTCGGTCAGAGGTTTTAAAAGTGACTCAATATCCTTGATAGAAAGAATGTTTTTAAAATAGTAAATAAAGATCATGACAAGGACATGTTCTTTTGAATACTTCTTTTTTACCGGAGGCGGAAGAAGATTGTTTTTGGCGTAATTATTGATCATGGTCTTTGTAAGAATTTTATCTTCTTTATACCGCCGTGTAGATCCAAGCTGATTCTCCATAAAAGTGGTTACCTGATCCATGTAAAGTTCTATATTGGGGATTTCTTCCGGTTTTACATAATCAATTCGTGAAATGCTCTGTAAAATGCTGTTCAGCATATCTTTTGTGTCAATTGTCATAAGATTATCACCTCAACATGGACATTATATAGTATTTAAAACCAGATGGCAAGCATTTCATAATTTATAACAAGCAAAATTATAATATTACGAATAAGAAAAATTATGATATAATACTCCATAAGTAATGTTCGCAGAAGCGGAAAATGAAAACCGGAGGAAAAAATGGAAGACAGATTTGCACTTTTGATTGATGCAGATAATGTGTCTGCAAAATATATAGAACCAATTCTCGACGAATTGTCAAAGTATGGAAATGTGACATATAAAAGAATCTATGGGGATTGGACAAGCACAAATAATGCAGGATGGAAAGAGGAACTTCTTAACAATTCCATTACGCCGATCCAGCAGTTCAGCTATACTCATGGTAAAAATTCGACAGATTCTGCCATGATCATTGATGCTATGGATATGCTCTATACAAGTGAGCTGGAAGGTTTCTGCCTGGTATCCAGCGACAGTGATTTTACCAAGCTTGCCAGCAGACTCAGAGAGAGCGGAAAAACAGTGATCGGCATGGGAGAGAATAAGACGCCTGCTCCTTTCAGAAAAGCCTGTGATATCTTTACTGTTCTGGAGCTTTTGCTGGAAGGAAGCATGAGTGAAAATGATGCTGTAGCAAGAAGCCAGATTGAAGAAGCGGTAGTGAAGATCATCACCGAAAATCAAAATGACGACAGAGTGACAGGTCTGGGAGAGGTGGGAAGCCGGCTTGTCAAGCTGTATCCGGACTTCGATGTGAGGCGCTATGGCTACAGCCTTTTGTCTAAATTTCTGGAGTCTTTCCCAAAGCTGAAACTGATACAGTCAGGTTCCCAGATTACGGTGACGCTTTATGAAGACAGAAACAGAAAGGAGCAGATCGAAGAGTTTATCCGCAGGCAGATCAAAGATGCGGGGAAACATGGGGTATCTTTAAGTGTGCTGGGAAATCGCATCCGCAGTCGTTTTGGAGATTTTAAGGTGCGGGATTACGGGTTTTCGCAGTTTAAGCAGTACATTCAAAGTTTTAGCGGTGTACATGTAGAAGAAGATGGGGAGAACAACCGGGCAGTCTATGAAAAGAAGGATGATAACAAATGAAGATAGAAGGTTTGTTTGATCTCCAGGTGATGATGCTTCTTCTTATGGGAATAGGGGTAATTTTAAGAAAGAAAAATATTATAACAAAAGAAGGGAAGACGGTATTGACAGATTTAGTGATCAATCTGATTCTTCCCTGCAATATTATTACAGCTTTTTGTATACCGATGGACCGTTCTGTTTTGATTGCAGAGATGGAAATTTTCATAATTTCTGTTTTGATCCAGATTTTCTGTACTTTGATCAGTGGAGTGCTGTACCGAAAAGTGCCAAAGGGAAAACGGATGGTTCTGCAGTATGCGACGGTGTGCTCAAATGCTGGATTCCTGGGAAATCCTGTGGCAGAAGGGCTTTACGGATCGCTAGGCCTTTTATATGCCTCTGTTTATCTGATTCCGCAGCGCATCGTTATGTGGTCAGCGGGAGTATCCTATTTTACCCAGAGTCCGAGCCGAAAAGAGGTGGTAAAAAAGGTACTGACCCATCCATGTATCATAGCAGTGGAGATTGGAATTGTTCTGATGGTGACTCAGATTCAGCTTCCGGAATTTTTGAGTACGGGAATTGAAGAAATCGGCGGGTGTACGACAGCTGTCACAATGATATTGATCGGAACAATCCTGATGGATACAGATATGAGACATATGATAACAAAAATTACCGCCGGCTATTCAGTGATCCGTCTGATTTTTATTCCTACAGTGGTGCTTTTGGGCTGTCTGCTGGCAGGGGTGGATTCAGTAGTAGCAGGAGTTTCCGTTACTTTGGCAGCCATGCCGGCAGGGACGACAACTGCGATCCTGGCGTTGAAATATCATGGAGATGAGGAATTTGCCACCCAATGTGTTGTGCTTACGACAGTACTTTCTGTGGCAGCAATTCCGATTTGGAGCCTCATCATCCATTCCATATTTCTCGCCTGATCTGCTATTGAAACAAGGTAAGAAGATCAGAAAAATGTGAGATACGTATTTGAGCCTCGGGAACATCTCCGAATCCATAAGAAGCGAAAATAAAAGGAACTCCGGCCTCTTTGGATGCGCAATAGTCTCCGGCAGTATCGCCGATATAGCAGGCAGTGCCGGAGGGATGGCGGTTCAGTAAAAGCCGTATATTTTCTCCTTTTGATTTCTTTGTATTTCCGTAGCATTCTATATCGGTGATATAGTTCCGCAAATTATTTTTTTTAAGAAACAATTCAATATAACCACTTTGGCAGTTACTTACGATAAAAAGCTTATGATTGGAAGAAAGTCGGGAAAAAACGTATTCTACATCCGGATAGAGAAAACTTTCCTTGGCGTTTTCCAAAAATCTATGTTCCCGGCGGCAGCATTTTGCCAGCAGCGCTTCTCCTTTTGCAGCAGGAAGCTGAGGAAATAAGTCAGCTGCAATGATATCCATGGGTTTTCCAAACTCTTGTTTCAGATCAGAGGCAGTCAAAGGCTGACGTTCAAATCTGAGTTTTTCCAGTGTATAGTTCCACGATCTTGCAACAATTTCAGTTGTATCCCACAAAGTTCCGTCTACATCAAAAATAAGATAGTCAAAATTCATAATTGATATATTCCTTTCCGGCAAATGTACTTTTTTTCAGTCTAGCATATCGAGGAAAAGATGGCAATGAAATAAAAAAGTTGACAGATTGGAAATCTTATAGTACAATACCCGGCGTAATAATTTTGTAACATTTGTAATATAGAAGAAATAAAATGCATATAAAAAATAATAGAAATGTAAGAATGTTACAAAACCAGGAGGTAGGAGTATATGAAATTAAAGGGAAAAGGACGATTGCGTTTTACGGTACTCGCCGTACTTTGTGCGGTAAATACGGCAGGATTTACCAGTTTTGCTATGTCGCCGGAAGGGGAGACACCGGTGATTTACGGGGCGACTTCGCTGGAAGATGATCTTCCGGACAGTGCATCTTCTAAGGAAGTGGCAAAAAAGGTGACAGAAGCCGTGCAGCAGATTGCTGTAGAGAAAACAGAGGAACGGGTGAAACAGATTCAGGCAGAAGAAGAGGCCAGAAGGAAAGCAGAGGAAGAAAGGCTTGCTGCAGAAGCAGCAAGAAAAGCGCGGGAGGAAGATCAAAGACTTCTGGCAGCGCTGATATTCTGCGAGGCTGGAAATCAGCCTTATGAAGGCCAGGTGGCAGTTGGAGCCGTTGTGATGAATCGGGTAAACAGCGGAGTCTATCCGGGATCCATTCGAGAAGTTATCTATCAGTCCGGACAGTTCGGCCCTGCTATGACAGGATGGCTGGACAGCGTTCTGCAAAGCCGGAGTTATACGGAAAGCGCCATGCAGGCAGCGGCAGATGCCATGGCAGGCAGCAATCCTGTAGGAGGGTGTCTTTCTTTTGGAAACGGAAACTATGGGATCCGCATTGGAGATCATTATTTTCATTAATTGCCCTTTGCAAAGAGAGGGAAAATATTTAAGCAGTCAGCCAGTTACGGCCGGCTGCTTTTTGTTGGCATGAATTAAATTTTCCTGAAAAAGACTTTGTGGGTTACCCCTTTTCTGCCAGAATCCGCATCTATTTCCAGCAAAACCATAAGGAAATCACAGCGGACAAATGATAGACTGACATCGGAGCAAAAAAGAAAAATAAAAAGGGGAAGGACAGGACTGTCTGGAAAAGCAGGGAGTGAAGAAAGATGAGACGCAAAGTTCTGATTGTGACAACTGTCAGCGGATTTTTATATCAGTTTGAAAAAAACGCAGTAGAAATATGGAAAGAAAAAGGAGCCAGCCTTCACTATGCTTCTAATTTTCAGATAAAAGCTTATGAATTTGAAGCGGAATTTTTTGAAAAAAATGAGATTGTATGCCATCCCCTTACAATAGAAAAATCTCCTTACAGGATCGGCAGGAATATGCAGGCTCTCAAAGAACTGATCCGAATTATGAGAGAAGAAAAGATTGACATCGTGCACTGCCACAATCCTATGGGAGGGGTGCTGGGAAGACTGGCAGCTCATCTGTCCGGGAGAGAGGTGCATGTGATATACACCGCTCACGGTTTCCACTTTTATAAGGGAGCGCCTCTTAAAAATTGGCTTCTGTATTATCCGGCGGAAAAATTTTTGGCGAAATGTACGGATACGCTGATCACAATTAACCAGGAAGATAAAAACATTGCAGAGACATTTCATCTGAAAAAGAATGGACAGCTTGCCGCTATACCGGGAGTAGGGGTGGATCTGAAAAAGTACTGTCCGAAACAGGAGCAAAGAGAAGCAGCGAGGGAAGTTCTTGGAGTCGGGTCAGGGGAGTTGTGCCTTATGACAGCAGCCCTTCTTGATAAAAATAAAAATCACAGGGTGATATTCAAACTTCTGGAACAATGGAAGAAAGAAAAGGATTTTCCCCAAATAAAATATGTGATATGCGGTGCAGGACCTTATGAATCTAAATTGAAAAGAGAGGTAAAAAGAAGAGAGCTGGATAGTATCGTTTGTTTTATGGGATTTCGCCGGGATATGCCCTTTCTTTTACAGGGAGTAGATCTCTTCCTGTTTCCGTCTAAGCGAGAGGGACTGGGAATGGCCGCTTTGGAAGCAATGGCCTGCGCTGTTCCGGTAGCGGCAGCGGAAAACAGAGGGACAAGAGAATATGTAAGGCATGGGGAAAACGGGTTCCTCTGTGACCCGGGAAAAACGGAAGGGTTTCGCGCAGCGATCGAAGAGATAGAAAGGAAAGCAAAGCGGGGAAATGAACTGTCTGCCATGAAAGAAGCAGCAGTAAGAACTGCATCTGCATTTAGTGCAGAACAGTCAAAATCAAAAATGGAAATGATTTACAAAAGCATTGGGAAAGGAAGCAAGGAACATGAATCGAAGGAAAGTCAGTGTGATCATGAGTGTTTACAATCCAAAGCCGTTTTCCCAGCTGGAGACGGCGGTCAGATCTATTTTGGAACAGAGTGAAAGGGACTGGGAACTTCTGATCTATGATGATGGTTCATCCGAAGAGTGGAAAGAGAGGATCAAAAGTCTTGAAATGTTGGATTCAAGGATCTGCTGTCTGGAAGGAAAGGAAAACCGCGGTATTGCCTATGGCCTGAATCAGTGTATCCAGGAGGCGGAGGGAGAGTATATTGCAAGGATGGACGGTGATGATATCTCTCTGCCGGACCGGCTGAAGGAACAGGCGCATTTTCTGGATGAACACAAAGAGTATGAGTTTGTGGGATGCAATGCTTTTCTCATAGGAGAAGATGGGGTGTGGGGCGTAAGAGAAATGCCTGAAATTCCGAAAAAAGAGAGTTTTCTTTCTTCTTCACCCTACATTCATCCTTCTGTGATGTTCAGAAAGAGCGTATTTGAAAAGCACGGATATTATCATGTGTCAGATGAAACAAAGCGATGCGAGGACTATGAACTTTTTATGCGCCTGCATATTTTCGGCTGCCGTGGGTATAATCTTCAGAAGAAATTGTTTTGCTACCGGGAGGACAAAGGAAGTTACAGGAAGCGGCGGCTCTGTTACAGAATAGATGAGATCAGGCTTCGCCGCCTTGGGTTTGCGGCACTTGGACTGAACGGGGCAAAAGCATGGATGTACCGCTATAAACCTTTGGCGGTGTGGATGATCCCGGGTATCATATACCGGGGGCTGAAACGCTGTCAGGCAGGAGGGCAGGCGGTGCTTAAGGAAAGGAGACAAAGCGGTGAGTACCCATACCCATGCCGAGATCATCAGCCGGGATTCTGAAGCAATACTGGCTCCTGCATTTGTAGAATTTGTAAAATGGGTTTTGAAATCCGCCGGAGAACAGAATATCCGGCGGATTTATTTTCTTGCCAGAGACGGATATCCGATGTACCGGGCGGCACAAATTTTAAGCCGGGGAAGAGAACCTGAAATAGAGTGCCGATATCTTCGTTGTTCCAGATATGCACTTCGGATCCCGTCTTTCCATCTGCTCGGAAAGGAGGCGGCAGAACAGATCTGCCTGGGAGGAATAGATGTGACCCTTGAGAAAGTATTAAAAAGGGCAGCGCTGACCGATGAGGAGGCCGGGGAAATTGCCGGACTTTTGGGAAGACAAAAAGAGATGGACCGGATCTTGTCCTATGGAGAAGTCCAGATGTTGAAAAGAGAGCTTTTGGACATGGGAAAATTTTGGGAATATGTAAACATTCATGCCGGGGAAGCATATGACGCGGCTGTCGGGTATCTTAAAGCAGAGGGACTTATGGATGCAGTGCGCTGGGCGGTGGCAGACAGCGGGTGGACCGGAAGTATGCAGATGACCCTTCGGATCCTTTTGGAATCAGCCGGCTACAGGGGGAGACTGACGGGATATTATTTCGGCCTTTATCATATCCCGGAGGGGGAGAAAAAAGAGAATTATCATGCATACTATTTCGGACCATTCGGCAAGATAAAGAGAAAAGTACATTTTTCCAACAGCTTGTTTGAATGCATGTTCAGCGAACCGGAACAGATGACGCTGGGATATAAGGAAACGTCCGGGGGATATGAACCGGTCAGAGAGCTGGGAGAAGTGAAAAATAAAGAAGCGCTGGAAATCATTGCAGACGCGGTAGAAAAAGAGGCGCAGAAAGAAGCTTTGGAACTTCCGGACCGTCTGCATCTGTGGCAGATCCTTGATCCTGATGTGATACAGAGAAAGATGGCAGATCTGATGAGCAGACCTGATAAGGAACAGGCGCAGGCTTTTGGGAATCTCTGGTTTAATGATGACGTCAGGGGAGAGGGACAGAAGATCGCTGTTCCCCTGACAGAAGAAGAGATCCGAAACAGTCACGTACTGCCCAGAGGAGCATCTATGACCGGTATCCGAAAAGAACCGGTAAAGGAAAGCGCCTGGATGGAGGGGAGCATTGTACTTGGAGGAAAGAGGATAAGATGGCATCTCTGGCAAAACCGGATGTATAAGTACATCCTCTACATCAAAAAGCAGATCATGGAGAAACGGAAAAAATGAGAAAGCAATCCTATTTTGTGATACAGGAACTGGTTTCCAGGGAACTGAAAAGAAAATACAGCAGATCCAGGCTGGGAATCCTGTGGAGTGTTTTAAGCCCTCTGCTTTCTATGGCTGTTCTGTCTCTGGTCTTTTCTGCCATGTTCCGAAAATCCATTGAAAATTATCCGGTTTATTACCTGACAGGTTTTATCCTGTGGAATTTTTTTACTACGGCCACCAATACAGCCATGACAGCTCTTGCGGATAATCAGGCTCTGATCCTGCAGGTGAAATTTCCAAGGGAGGTGTTTCCTTTTGCCAGGGCATATACAGCTTTTGTCAATTTCCTCTATTCCCTTATCGCCTATGGGATCATTCTGCTGATTTTTGGAATACGCCTGTCGGCAGCAGTTTTCCTGTTTCCTGTGATCGTGTTTTTTATTTTCCTGTTTTCTCTTGGCATGGGATATCTGCTGTCAGTGCTTTATGTGTTTTTCGGTGATGTGCGGCATTTGTATTCAGTTTTCCTGACGCTTTGGATGTACCTTTCTGCTCTCTTTTATCCACTGGAACTTTTGCCGGAGACTATGCAGCGGCTGATCTGGCAGAATCCCATCTATAATTTCATTGCGGCGGCCAGAGACTGCATCCTTTATGGAACCTTACCCCGATCAGCTGTTATGATTCGGATTTTTGTGTGGGGGATTGGGATGTACGGGGCAGGCAAATTTGTATTTCAGAAAAGCCAGAGCAAAGTCATACAGAAATTGTAAAAGGGTATGCGGACATGGGGATTTATAATAAAAGGAGGGGAAAGAGAACATGAAAGAGGAAAAGAAAAAGGCAGGCTGCCCGGTTATTTCTGTTCGGGACATCAGTATGTATTTTAAAGTACCGGAAGAAAGCGCTTCCAGTCTGAAGGAATTTACAGTGCAGCTGGCGGCAGGCAGACGGCGCTACCGTACACTCAAAGCTTTGGATCATATCAGTTTTGATGTGTATGAGGGGGAAGTGATGGGAATTATCGGAACCAACGGATCAGGGAAGAGTACCCTTTTGAAGATCATTTCCGGCGCTATGATCCCTACAGGAGGAAGTGTACAGGTAGATGAGAGCCAGGTTCAGCTCCTTACGCTGGGGACCGGCTTTGACCGGGAACTGACCGCCAGAGAAAATGTATATCTGAATGGTGCGATCTTGGGATACAGCAGGGAGTTTATCCGGAGAAAATATAGAAAGATCGTGGAGTTTGCAGAGTTGGAGGGCTTTATGGAACAGAAGATAAAAAACTTTTCCTCCGGTATGATATCCCGTTTGGGATTCGCCATTGCCACGGTAAGAGAAACGCCTGGGATCCTGATCCTGGACGAGGTGCTAAGTGTGGGAGATCTGTTTTTTAAGGAAAAAAGCGGCAGACGCATCGAAGAGATGATACACAGCGGGGCAACCGTTTTGATCGTTTCTCATTCTACAGACACAATTTTGAAAAACTGCAGCCGGGCGGTGTGGATTGAAAAAGGAGAGCAGAAAATGACCGGGAATCCGGGGGAAGTCTGCCGGGCTTATGTGGAGTATGGAAAGGAGAAAAAGAGATGAAAAGCGCAGGGCGCATATGGCTTTACCAACTGCTGGTAAACCGGGTTCCCGGTATTCGCAAGCGGTATCACGAAATGAGGAAGACGTATGGCGGAAAGAAGGGACAGCTTCTTAGCTGGTGCGCCCTTCTTTTTTGGAATATCCGGTATTATGTGCTGGGCGGCAGAGATGACAGCGGATTTTCCGGAAAGACTTATGAGAAAAAGAAACTGAAGCTTCAGGAGTCAGCCTGTCCGGGGCGCATGGATCAAAGAGCGCTGAAACAAAAGATGATGGCTGCTGACGTGATCTCCTTCGATGTATTTGATACGCTGCTTGTCCGGCCGTTTTCGGAACCGGCAGATCTTTTTTATCTGGTAGGGATGCATTTTTCCTGCCCTGACTTCCGGCTGCTTCGGGTAGAAGCGGAGCGAAAGGCCAGGCAGAGGAAAAAAAAGTGTGGAGAAGGAGTGGAAGTGACTCTTGCGGAAATCTGGGATCTTCTGGAAAAGATGACCGGAATCCCGGCGGAAGAAGGGATAGCCAAAGAAAAGGACATGGAGCGGAAATACTGTTTTGCAAATCCTTATTTTGCCGGCGTTCCGCAGAAGCTTCAAGAAGCCGGGAAAACAGTGATCGCTGTCAGCGATATGTATCTGGAACAGGAATTTCTGGAGAGTCTGCTTTTAGAAAAGGGATTCGGAGGGCTGGATGCCTGTTTTGTTTCATCCCGGTGGGGAGTCACGAAAGCAGAGGGGACGATGTACGGGAAGGTGGAAGCGGAGCTTGCAGGGCAGAAAAATTTCCTCCATATCGGGGATGATCGGTATAGTGACATTGCGATGGCAAAAAGAGCAGGATGGGATACGTTCTGGTATCCCAATATCCAGATGCAGGGGAGAAGATACCGTCCCCGGGATATCTCGGTCATTACAGGCAGTATGTATAGGGGAATGGTGAATATCCGGCTTCATAACGGCAGCAGGATTTATTCTCCCTTTTATGAATACGGTTATGTATACGGTGGAATACTGGCTCTTGGATACTGTCAGTTTATCCATGATTTTGTCAGGAGAAAAGAGATTTCACAGATTTGGTTTCTGGCAAGAGACGGAGAAATTCTGAAAAAAATCTATGATTGTCTGTACCCCGGGGAGGAGACAGTCTATGTGCTCTGGTCCCGGGGAGCAGCGGCACGGATTCTTAGCAGCGCATGGAAGGAAGATTTTTTTGAAAGGTTCCTTTTCCAGAAAACAGGACAGGGCTATTCCATGGCAGAAATTTTCAAGGCAATGGAGCTGGAGCATATGCTTTTGGAAGTCTGCAAAGATCTGGGATGCAGAGCCGATACCCGGCTGGATCTTCCCCTTGCCAAAAGTTGCCGCTTCTGTCTGAAAAGAAGATGGCAGCAGGTGGAAACAGCCTACCGAGAAGAAAAAGAGGCTGCCAGAGAATATCTGACATCCCTTGCGGAGAATCATAGCAGGATTGCCGTAGTGGATATTGGCTGGGCCGGAAGCGGAGCACTGGGGATTTCGCATCTCTTAAGAGAGGAATTTGGACTTTCCTGCAAGGTGTATGGCCTTCTGGCAGGTACAAACACCTGTCACAATCCAAGACCGGATACGTCGGAGAGCTTCTTTTTTGATGGAATGATAGCGAGCTATCTTTTTTCACAGACAAAAAACAGAGATCTCTGGAAATTTCACGACCTGAACCGGAAGCATAATCTGTACATGGAGCTTCTTTTTACTTCGGATTCCCCCACATTGAAAGGCTTTTGCCTGGACGAGAATGGAAAAGTAGGATTTCGCTATGGAAAGAAAGAGGCTCACGGAAAGCAGATACGGCAGATTCAGCGAGGGATTTTAGATTTTACGGCGGATTACAGAAAATATTTTCCTGAATTTGTTACAGGAGAAAGGGGAATCATAAAGGGGAGAGATGCCTATGCACCGTTGCTGCTTTTTTTACAGGATAAAAAGGTCAGAAAAGCTCTGGAGCGTTTGTTTGACTGGGACACCAGCGCAGATACCCAGTGAAAGAAAAGAAAAACCGCAGGTATAAGACAATGAGGAAAGGACACAATACATTTAAAGCATGGAAAATATTGACTCAGGGGATGCTTATCGCCCTGTATTTTCTGGCATCGGCACAAGTAATGCGGGAAATCTGGAAAGAGCGTTATCTTCCGGTCACTCTTTTGTATATGGTGATGCTGGAAGTATCTTATCTGATGCTGGAGGCCGGAAATATCGAGCAAAGGAGGATCCTTGACCTTGTATACGGGCAGTTTTTCGGCGCTCTGTGTGCAAATCTCTTTTTTGCCCTGCTGATGTATACAGTCAGCACGCTCTCCTTTGAAGCCATACTTCCATATTTTTTCACACTGACTTTATTAGAGGTCATGTCAGGTATCCTGTGGGCCGTTCTCTTTTTCTGGATTTATCTGAAGGGACAGTCCTTCAAGAAAGCTCTTTTTATTTACGGGAACAGAGAGAGGATGCCTGAGACTGTTCTGGAAAATAACCGGATCAACGGATACTTTCAAATTACAAAATCTATGCATTTTAGAGAGGGAATCCCAAAAGCAATGAAACTGATGGAAGAATGTGAGGCGGTTTTCCTTGGAGATATTCCCTGTCAGGAGCGAAATGAGCTTATGAAAACCGCTGTCCGGATGGACCGGGAATGCTACAGTATTCCAAAAGTGACAGATATTTATATCAAAAATACTACGATCCTGCGGCTTTATGACAAAGTACTTTTCCGATGCAGCCAAAGTCGCCTCACAAGGGAGCAGGAGGTGATAAAGCGGGCAGAGGATGTGATAGTATCCTTCCTTCTTCTTGTTCCAGCCCTTCCTGTCATGCTGCTGATCGCACTTGGTATTAAGCTTGAGGATAGAGGTCCCGTATTTTACAGGCAGAAAAGAGTGACAAAGGGCGGCAGGGAATTTGACATGCTGAAATTCAGAAGTATGCATGTGGATGCGGAAAAGGACGGGCCAAGGCTTGCGGGAAAATATGACAGCCGCATTACAAAGGTGGGGAGAGTAATCCGGAATCTTCATTTTGACGAGCTGCCACAGCTTTTTAACATCTTTCGGGGAGAGATGTCTCTGGTAGGTCCAAGACCGGAACGGCGGGAGTTTATTGAAGAGTATGCAAAAATAATCCTGGAATTTACGGAGAGGCTGAAAGTGCGGGGAGGTCTTACAGGATATGCACAGATATACGGGAAATACAATACGGGCCCGGAAGATAAGATAAAATACGACCTGATCTATATTTATCAATATTCACTCCGGCTGGATATCCGCCTTTTGTTTCTCACTGTCCGCATTCTGTTTCAGAAAGAAAATGCGGAAGGGGTAGAGGAAAAAGAGCAGGATGACACCGGAGATCAGAAAGGAGACGGACATGGAAAACATTAGACTGCTGGATTGTACGTTAAGGGACGGAGGGTACATCAACGACTGGAATTTTGGGGAAAAGACAATCCGAAGTATCATTGACAGGCTGATCGAGGCCAAAACAGATCTGGTGGAGGTGGGATTTTTAAGGAACTGTACCTATGATCCTGACCGTACCTTGTTTCATTCTGTAAGAGAATTGAAAAAAGTCCTTCCTTCCAGCCATGGAAATACAAAATTTGTAGCTATGGCTCTTCACAATCAGTATGATATACGAAATCTGGAAGAGTGTGACGGGACTGTGGACGCAGTGCGTGTTACTTTCCATGACTATGATGCGGAAGAAGGACTGGATTTCTGCAGAAAGGTGAAGGAAAAAGGCTACCAGCTTTTTATCAATCCCATCAATATTATGGGTTACCGGGATCAGGAGCTGGTAAAGCTTCTGAAAAAAGTCAGCAATCTGGAACCTTACGGATTTTCTATTGTAGATACCTTTGGTTCCATGACAAAAAAAGAGTTGGTGAGGATTTATTCTCTCTGTGAGAACAATCTAGACGAAGCGATTGTTTTGGGCCTTCACCTCCATGAAAACATGGCCCAGTCTTTCCTTCTTGCCCAGACGTTTCTGGAGATGAAGGATCCAAGGAGAAACTGCGTTCTGGACGCTTCTTTAAACGGAATGGGGCGGGTACCGGGGAATCTCTGTCTGGAACTGATCATGGATTATATGAACCGAAGTTATGGGAAAGATTATGACATTGATCCGGTATTGGATGCCATCGAGGAGTATATTACTCCCATCAAGAGCAGGGAACCCTGGGGTTACATGGCGGAATATTTCATCTCAGCAAAATATAATCTCCACCGGAATTATGCCGAATATCTGCTGTCAAAAGGAACCCTCACCGCAAGAGACATGCATCAGATCTTAAAAATGCTGCCGGAAAACAAAAAAAGTGCCTTTGATCCGGCTTGTATTGAAGAGCTGTATCAAGAATATAAAAATCAGACTGTGTCAGATCAGGCTTCCCTTGGCAGTCTGAAACAGATATTTGAAGGCCGTGCGGTAGTTTTGCTGGCTCCGGGGACAAGTCTCGAATATCAGTGGGATAAGGTGAAAGACTATATCAGATCCCAAAAGGCAATCATCGTGTCAGCAAATTTCTATTTTGCGGAGCAGGAAGGCGGCTTTGCCTTTTTCAGCAATGCAAAACGTTTTGCGGAGTATCAGGCGCTTCGGAAACAGGATATCCATGTGATTCTTACATCTAACATTACAAAAGGCGTTCGTCCGGGAGATGATGTCATCAACTATCAGCGCCTTGCCATGGAAGGAGAAGAGCCTTCAGAAAACTGCGGCATTATGCTCCTTAGGCTGATGAGCCTTCTGAAAGTAAAGGAAGCCGCACTTGCAGGGTTTGACGGATACACAGAGGAAGGAGAAGATTATATGAAAGGATATTTCGGGGCGTTTCAAAATGCCAGAGAGGGAGATAACCGGAAGATTGCCGGAGAGATCCGGAAACTGCAGAAGAAAATCAAGATTTTGTTCCTGACTCCATCACAATACGAGGAGGCGGTTTAAATGCAGCAGGTACTTGAAAAGCTGGATATGATCCGGTATCTGATCCTGGATGTGGACGGCACGATGACAGACGGAGGGGTTTATCTGGACAGCCGGGGAGAGGAAATGAAAAAGTTTTCCATTAAGGACGGGGCAGGGATCCTCCTTGCAAGACAGGCGGGAATTGAGACTGTGATCCTGACAGGAAGAGAGAGCATGTGTGTTTCGAGAAGAGCAAAAGAGCTTGGCATCCGGGAGGTCTTTCAGAATATAAAGGATAAAAAAGAGTTCCTTGTCCGCTTCCTTGAAGAGAAAAAGATTGCCCCGGAGGAGGCTGCCTATATTGGAGATGATTTGAATGATCTGGAGGCAATGAAATGCGTAGGGACGGCTGTCTGTCCCCAGGATGCAGCGAAACAGATCAAGGCCTTCTGTCCTTTTGTACTTTCCAGCAAAGGAGGGGAGGGGGCAATACGTGAATTTGTGGAGATGATTCTGGAAAAAAGGGGAATACAGTATGAAGGATTGGTTTTATGACAGGATTGTCCGCCGAAATGAGAGAATACAAAAAGAATATGAGCGCTATGTCCGGGGACATTTAGAGGAGCATAAGAAGAAAAGATGGAAACATTGGCTTGTGCTTCTGGGATTGTCCTGGAAATACCGGAACAGTCAGAAAAACCGGATCCATACGTTTGTCCTTGTAAAACAAAAGAAGGACAGTGCAAAGGTTCGCATGGAGTGGGTGCCAGGTGCTGTGTGCTACAATATTTATCTTTCTACAGACGGGGTGAAATACCATTTTTTGCAAAAAGAAAAGCATCATGTATGCACCCTGCAGGGAATGGGAAATGGAAAAATGTATTTCCTTAAATATAAGGTTTCCCTGGATGGCAGATTTTACAGCGAATTTTCAGAGGTTCTGACCGTATCTGCCGTACAGAATAAAGAACTGTACTTTATGGAGCAATTGTCCCAAAAGCTGGAAAAAGAAAATGGTTCCTCAGATATGAAAGGAAAAAACAGAAATCAAAATACGGTGGCAGGGATTATGACAGCGGAGGCAAAACAAGGAGAAGGAATCCGAATTTCCTGGAAAAGGGCGTCGGGGGCTATTCATTATAATCTCTACCGCGCGGAGGAAGGGAAGCCATATATATTTCTGATCCAGACCGAAAAGGACTCATATATGGATGAAAAGATCAGCGGAGGAATGTCCTATGAGTACAAGCTGAAATATACAGGGGACGGGAAGAAATACCATGATTATTCCATCCCTGTTTCTGTAACGGCGCCGGCAGAAAAATACAGGGGAGGAAACAGCGGCCCTCTGCCGGAGAAAGGGGCCGAATCAGCCGGCGATGGACGGATCAGCTTTATGCATCTTGCAAAAGGGATGATGCCCTATGAAGTCATTTCATTCGATGTTTTTGACACACTGATTTTCCGTCCCTTTGAGCACCCTTACGATCTCTTTGTTCTGGAAGGGGAGGAGCTTGATATTATGGATTTTTGTGAGATCAGGCGAAGTGCGGAGGAAGAAGCAAGGCAGAACAGCCGTTTAAAAAGGGGCAACAGGGAAGTGACACTGGAGGAAATCTATGATCTTGTGGCGGACGAGACCGGGATCGACCCGAAGGAAGGTGCTGCACTTGAATTTTCCATGGAATGCCGCCTGTGTTACGGGAATCCCTACATGTTGGAAGTTTTTCATATACTCAAAGAACAGGGCAAGATCCTGGTAGCTTTGTCGGATATGTATCTTTCTGCTGCCAAAATGGAGAAACTCCTTGCCTGCTGCGGCTATGAAGGCTTTGACGAAATTATTGTATCCTGCGACTATAACTGTTCCAAAAGAGACGGGGGACTCTATGATGTGCTGAAAAAAAAGTATGCAGGCAGAACCATCGTTCATGTGGGGGATCATCCTGTATCTGATCTGGAATCAGCCCGGAAAAAGGGAATTGACGCCCGGTTTTATCAGAATGTCAATGAGGCGGGCAGGAGATACCGGGCAAAGGATATGTCCTATCTTGTAGGGAGCGCTTATCGCGGGATCGTTAATGCCTGGCTGCACAGCGGAAGGAGAAGTTTTACCCCTTACTATGAAGTGGGGTTTGTCTATACCGGGTTTTACTGCATGGGATTTTGCCAGTGGATTGCCCGTTATGTCAGGGAACATGAGCTGGAGAAGGTCCTGTTCCTTGCGCGGGAAGGGGATATTTATCAGAAAGTTTTTCAGGAAATGTATCCGGACATCCCCACAGAATATGTTCTCTGGTCCAGGATTCCGGTGGTGAAAACGACAGTGAGAAAGAACAGGCATCCTTACCTTCTGCAGATCGTTCATCATAAGGCCAATGCACTGTATAAATCTATGATAGGGACGCTGCTGGAGCGGACCGGTATTGGAAGACTAAAAGCATATCTGCCGGATTACCGGCTGAAGGAAGAAGAATTTCTGACGCCGGGAAATGAGAAAGTATTAAGGGAGCTTTTGCTGGATCACTGGGATGAAGTATGCAGCTGTTATGAGGCCGATGATACTTATATCCGTTCTTATCTGGAGAGAAAGATCCAGAATGCGAAAAAGGCAGCGGTAGTAGATGTAGGATGGTCCGGCAACAATGTGCTTCAGGTTAAGTATCTTGTGGAGGAGGCATACGGGATGGACTGTCGGATCCACTGTCTGCTGGCAGCTGCAAGAAATGTCAATGACACTTATATGGCCGGGATGATGCAGAGGAAAAGAGTGGAAACTTACATCTTTTCCAATATGTACAATAAGGGACTCCACGACACCCATCAGGAAGAAAACAAGAAACTTAATTCTTTCTTTTTTGAGATACTCACCCAGTCAAGCACTCCCACCTTCCTTGGCTTTGATCAGCAGGGGAAGTTTCTCTATGACATTCCGGAAGTGGAAAACTACCGCCATAACCGGGAGATCCATCAGGGAACGCTGGATTTTGTAAAGGAGTATCAGAAAAGGTTCCGGGATTTTCCCTTTATGCTGGATATATCCGGTCATGACGCCTATATGCCGTTTCAGTATTTTTCCAGAAATCTTCTGTGGCTGAAAAAATATTTCGGAAATTATATCTTTGGCCGAGACCTTTTTGCTACTGGGGAAGAGGCTGTGATGGAATCAGTATCAGAGGTAATGAAAAAAGCAGGATTATGGGAGGAAGGATCATGATATTATATCAGGCGCTGTCGTCGTACCAGATTCTGGAATGTATGGTTCACAGACAGGTTTTTTATAAAGATCAGAAATGTATCTTAATCCTGGGAACCTATATCCGGGAGAGGATGCCGAAATACTGGGAACTGGAGACAAAGGGCTTTTTTGACGAAGTATATCTGTTCCGCTTTGGCGGATACAGGGGGAGCGAGGATGAGATCATACGTCAGGTAGAAGAAGAACTGAAGGTAAGCCTGCCGTATGCTCTGGAGGATTTTGAAAAAATACTGGCAGCAGGCATCCATACTTACCTGCAGGTATATATGGCTTTTCGAGGGATTCCCTTTGAAATGTTTGAGGATGGAAGCGGAGCCTTAAGCCGTCCCTGGATTCTGGCTGATATTCATCGAAAAAGTTCACCTGCCAGATATGAATTGATTGAAAAGTATCGGCTGTACGATCATCAAAATTCCATGATTACAAAAAAATATTGTGATATGAAAGCCCAGGAACAGGGATTTTATGACAAAAAGGCGGAAGATTTTCAGGTTATGGAACACTTCCACAGTCTGACGGATCAGAAAAAAGAAGACATCCGGCATATTTTTACCCTTCCTTTTCAAAAAGGGAGGGAGGACAGAGTGCTTCTTCTGACCCAGCAGTTTGCCAATTTGGGGCAGCTTCCCTACGACGGACAGATCTGTATTTACCATCACCTCTTTGCTTATTATTTAAGAGACAGGAAAGTTATCATTAAAACGCATCCGGATGATATTCTTTACTATCATCGGCTTTTTCCAGAGGCGGAGGTGATCCGTGAGACTTTTCCCTCGGAGCTTCTGCCCCTTGTGTTTGAGAAGATGCCGGACAGCGTCTGCACCGTAAGTTCTACAGGGGTCAATCAGATCCGGGGAGAATTTAAGGAGCATATTATTTTCGGACCTTCCTATGAGACAAGTTATGTGTATGACGGAATTTATTATGCAGCCTTACGGCTGGCGGACCATCTGGGAATATACCATATATGTGTATCAGGAGTCAATGAGATTCAGCTTCATTACCTGGCAGAGCTTTGTCCGGAATTTTCGGGGAAATTTTCAGTAAGTCGGGAAAAGGCAGAAGGCCCATGTCTTTGTTTTACAGGAGATCTGGAAGAAGAGGATGTGAGAATCAAAGGAGAAATAGGCGGGAAAGAAAGAGAAGAGGGGGCGGAAGGTATCCTGTATCTCAATGAAAAGAAAGGGTACCGGATGAAAAGCTTTGAGAAGATGATCCCTGTCAGTGTCCGGGAAGGGGAAAGGCAGCACACAATATTTTTTCAGTCAGGAAAGGAAGAGATAAAAGAAATGGCAGCAGAATTTTGGGAAGAGATCAAGCTTCCTTATCTGGAAGAGGAAATTGCTATTGAAAAATTAAATGACGATCAGATGAAAATCCGCATGCTGGAAGGGATTCTGGAGGCAACTCAAAAAAGGCTTCTGGAATATATCAGACGGGAAAAAGAGCTGAAGAGTAAAATTTCCGTATTGGAAGGAAAGGTGAAAAGAGATGTGGGTGAACCGTAGTCAGGCTCTTATGCTTCCTGACGGAAGACGGGCAGTCACAGTAAATGGAGACTGCAGGATCGGTCATAAGAGAAGATGTCCCCGGGTAGATATAGAGGCAGCGGTGTGTATTGGTGATGGGGCAGAGATCGAGGCCGGATTTATCGGTATGGGGACTTTTATCGGAAGGGGAACAAGTATCCTGCGGACAGAATCGGTGGGACGTTTTGTCACAATAGGGGAATACTGCAGCATTGGGGCAGAACTGGCAGAAACGGGAAAGCGTATCAGTACCTCTTATTTTGTAAAGGGGCGCGCTTTGCCCTGGTATGAAAAATTTATGGTTCCTGTACAGGTGTATCGATCAACTGCAAAGAAGAAACTCCGGATAGGGAGCGATGTTTATATCGGTGCCCATTCAGTAGTGGCGGAAGGAATCTCTATTGGCGATGGAGCTATCCTTTTACCCGGTACCGCTGCTGATAAAGATATACCTTCTTACTCGGTTGTCTATGGTAATCCGGCAAAGATATGGGAATATCGCTTTAGCAGGGAAGAGACAGAACGTTTGAAAAAGATCCGGTGGTGGGATTATGGGGAAAGACTTCTTGGGAAGGCAGATTTTGCAAGGGCAGATTTTGACAAAGTGCTGGAAATCCTGGAGAAAGAGAAGGATCAGATAACGCCGATCCTTCCGATGGAAACAGGAATGAAAATCCGGTATAAAGACGGATACTGCTGTATTTACAGTAAACTTATGGATCAAAAGACGCTGCTTTACCAGTTCCCGGAAAATGGATAAAATTTCGGACAGTCAGAGCATACCGACGTCGGTGTGTAAGGAAAAAGAGACAGGTGGAATGAAGACATGCTTATCAATTCAAAATTTTATTTTCCAACAGAATACGGCCAGGGGGTTACACTTACCGGAGAAGATACAGATATTTGCTATGCCTCTGCAAAGGATTGTGTGCTGGAGGCTCCCGTGAGATTTTGTTCCGGAGTAAAGATTGATGCGGAGAAGATCGGAGCATTTTCTTTTTTTAATCAGAACAGTAGTCTTAGGTTTATCGAATCCATTGGAAGATTCGCCCTTTTTGCTTCAGAAGTGATCATGGGAGGCGCCGTTCATCCCGTTGAATCCATCAGTACCCATCTTCTTTTCCAGAATATGGACAACAGTTGGAACCGGAATTTCCACAGTCTGTGCAGTCAGGAGGGTTTTCTGGAAGAGATTGTGCGTTATCAAAAAGAGCATGAACTGAAAGGAAAGACAAGGATCGTCATCGGCAATGATGTCTGGATCGGTAACCGGGCTGTTATTTTGAGGGGAGTGACCATCGGAGACGGCGCCGTGGTAGGAGCGGGGGCAGTGGTGACAAGGGATGTGGAGCCTTACACGATTGTGGGAGGCGTGCCTGCAAGAACGATCCGGAAACGCTTTTCAGATAAAGTGATCGAAAAGCTGGAACAGGTCAAATGGTGGGATTACGGGCCGGATATTATGGCCGGAATTGATCTGAATCAACCGGAGGAAGCGGTGAAATATCTGGAAGAAAGAATAGAAAACGGATTTGCCAGATATGCAGGGGAGAAATTTGCCTTTCACCCTGGAAGCAGAACGATCACAAGGAGAGAGAATAAAGAAGAGGTCCTTTTATATAAAATATAATGTCAATGGCGGCGTACAAGAGAGGGAATCATCTCAGGCAGATGTCTTTTGTGTCGCTTTCGGGAAAGGGAGGAAAAGCATAATGCGGACAGCAGGAATTATACCGGCCAGATATGGAGCATCCCGGCTTCCGGGGAAACCCATTCAGGATATCCAGGGAAGGCCGATGATCTGGTGGGTGTATCAGAAGGCAATAAAGGCAAAAAGATTAGATCAGGTTCTGGTAGCGGCAGATGATGAGAGGATTATGGAAGAATGCAGCAAATGGAAGATTCCGGCAGTCCTGACCGGAACATATCACCGCAATGCAGCCAGCAGGCTTCAGGAAGTATCCGAAAGGATTGGGGCAGACTTCTATGTGCAGATCAACGGTGATGAACCCTTGATCCGTCCGGAATATATTGACGCTGTGATTCCGGAGACTATTTCGACAGAGGAGGAGTTTGGCACCAATATTATTGCACCTGTGACATCTCCGGCAGAAGTGCTGGATCCTTCCAATATTAAAGTAGTGTTTGACTCATCCCTTCGGGCACTCTACATGTCGAGAACGCCAATCCCCAACCCTTTTCTATCCATTGATGTTACCTATTACAAACATGTGGGGATTCTTGGATATAATAAGAAGATGCTGGACTTTTATAAAAATTCTGTGCCGGGGACTTTTGAGAAGATTGAGGGAATCGACACACTGCGTTTTTTGGATTACGGAAAACATCTGCAGTTTATTGTGCTTGAAGAGGTGGAAAGTCTTTCAGTGGATACGTCCAAGGATCTGGAATATGTAAGAAAATTACTGCAGAGAGAAAAAGATATTGTCGAAACGGGCAATAAAAAAAGCCGGTAAAGAACGAAATCTTTACCGGTTTTGTGTTTGCTGATAACAGTGAAGATCTTTATTCAATATGGCGTTTGATCGCTTCAAAACTTTCGGCGCTGATGACATGTTCCATGCGGCAGGCATCTGCTACAGCTACCTTGGGATCCACGCCGAGACGGATCAGCCAGGAAGAGATCAGCTGATGACGTTCATAGATACATTCAGCAATTTCCCGTCCGGATGGCGTCAGAGTGATGTAACCTTCCGGTGATACCTGAATGTGATTGCTTTCACGCAGTTTTTTCATAGCCACGCTGACGCTGGATTTTTTAAAATCCAATTCGGTAGCAACATCCACAGAGCGGACGACAGGATGGGATTTGCTTAAGATAAGAATCGTTTCCAGATAATTTTCCGCAGATTCATTTATATTCATATCTGATCACCTCGGTTTCTTGCGCAAAAATCAGCGCAGTGTAAACACATTGAATAGAAATTTCAACCCTATCTCAGTGTTAGTACATAGTATAGCATAAGAATGCTGTCACATCAAATATAATTCTATAGCGGTGTGAGTCAAGGCTGGAAAGAAAAACAAAAGTATGGTATGATGAAGCGTAACGTGAAAATATCATTTTAAGGAGAAAGTATGAGTATTTATGACAGCCTGAACGGGCCGCAAAGAGAAGCGGTACATCATACAGAGGGACCACTTTTGATCCTGGCAGGAGCCGGATCGGGAAAGACCCGCGTGCTGACACACAGGATTGCATATTTAATAGAAGAAAAAGGAATTAATCCCTGGAATATCCTTGCCATTACTTTTACAAATAAAGCGGCCGGCGAGATGAGAGAAAGGGTGGATCAGATCGTTGGTTTTGGGGCGGAAAGCATTTGGGTGAGTACTTTTCACTCTACATGCGTGAGGATTTTGAGACGCCACATTGATCGCTTGGGATACGATACAAATTTTACGATTTATGACACAGACGATCAGAAAACATTGATGAAGGATGTGTGCAAACGTCTTCAGATTGATACAAAAGTTTACCGGGAGAGAAATCTTCTGGCAGCTATTTCAGCGGCGAAAAATGAGCTTATTACTCCGGAAGAATACCGGCTGCAGGCAGAAGGAGATTTCGGAAGGCAGAAAATCGCTTCCGTCTATGAGGAATATGAAAAACAGATGAGGGCAAATAACGCACTGGATTTTGATGACCTTCTTCTGAAAGCGGTACAGCTGTTCCAGACACAGCCGGAGGTTCTGGACTATTATCAGGAGCGCTTCCGGTATATTATGATCGATGAATATCAGGATACCAATACGGTACAGTTTCAGCTTGTCAGTTTGCTGGCAGCTAAATATCGGAATTTATGTGTAGTAGGTGATGATGACCAGTCTATCTACAAATTCCGGGGAGCAAATATCAGAAATATCCTGAATTTTGAGCAGGTGTTTGAGGATGCCAGGGTGATCAAGCTGGAGCAGAATTACCGGTCTACAAGTACGATACTGGATGCGGCAAATGCAGTGATAAGAAACAATAGAGGCAGAAAAGAAAAGACATTGTGGACGGATAACGGTCAGGGAGAAAAGATCACCTTCCGTCAGTTTGACACTGCCTATGACGAGGCAGAATATATTGTGGGCGATATAAAAGAGAACATAGAAAACGGAAGGTGCAATTATAATGATAATGCGGTCCTTTACCGGACAAATGCTCAGTCCCGGCTTTTGGAGGAGAAGCTTGTAGCGGCCAATATTCCCTATAAAATTGTGGGCGGCATTAATTTCTATGCAAGGCGGGAAATAAAAGATCTGCTTGCTTATTTGAAGACCATTGATAATGCCAGAGATGACCTTGCGGTCAGACGTATTATCAATGTTCCCAAAAGAGGGATCGGACTTACCAGTGTAAACCGGCTGCAGGAATATGCCCTTGCCAGAGATATCAGTTTTTATGAGGCTCTGCTAGGAGCAGATCTGATTCCGGGAATCGGAAGAGGGCTTGCACGGCTGGAGTCATTTGCGGCTTTGATGGAACATTTCCGTACCAGGGCTGATGAGATCAGTATTTCTCAGCTTCTGGATGAGATCCTGGAAACGACGGGGTACATAGAAGAGCTGAAAACAGAAGGGGAAATCGAGGCGGAAGCAAGAATTGAAAATATCGATGAGCTGAAAAATAAAATAGCCGCTTATGAGGAGGCCTGCCAGGAACAGGGAGAGAGACCGAGTTTAAGCGGCTTTCTGGAAGAGGTTGCTCTTGTAGCGGATGTGGATAGCCTGGATGAGAACAGCGACTATGTTGTTTTGATGACGCTGCACAGTGCCAAAGGACTGGAATTTCCACAGGTTTATCTTGCTGGTATGGAAGATGGGCTGTTTCCAAGCTATATGACCATTACGGCAGACGACCCGGAGGAGATAGAGGAGGAGCGAAGGCTTTGTTATGTGGGAATCACAAGGGCTAAGGAACATCTGACTTTAACCTGCGCAAAGCGCCGTATGGTAAGAGGAGAAACGCAGTACAATAAAATGTCCCGGTTTTTAAAAGAGATTCCTATGGAACTTCTGGAAACGGGAATAAAATTTGAAAAAGAGGAAAGGGAAGAAGAAAAACCGCAGCCGTGGCAGCAGGCAAGGCAGTCTTTTCGGTCAAAGCCCTTCACTGCGCCAAAGCCGGTACAGCAGTTTAAAGTTGCAGGAGGAAAAGGTCCCGGCTATGATGTGGGCGACAGAGTACGTCATGTCAAATTTGGAGAAGGGATTGTGACTTCCATTGTAGAAGGCGGAAGAGATTATGAAGTGACTGTGGAATTTGATACGGCCGGAACGAAAAAAATGTTTGCAGTATTTGCAAAACTGCAGAAAATATAAAAATGTACAAAAACTTATACCGGGATTTTTCAGAAAATTTCCCGGGAAAAGCAGTAGTAATATGGCGCAGATGGTGTTATAATAAAATATATTAAATCTATACCAGCCAGACGGGCATAAGAAAGGATGTGTAGGAAAGATGAGCAAAGTAGAGGATATTATTGCAGCATCAAAACTGAATGAGCTGATTCGGAAAAAAGATGATGATGAAAAACGCGGAAAGACAGTGCTGTGGGTACTGGCCATTGTAGGAGCGATCGCAGCAGTGGCAGCAATTGCATATGCAGTATATTGTTTCTTTACCCCAGATTACCTGGAGGATTTTGAAGAAGATTTTGACGATGATTTCGATGACGATTTCTTCAGTGAGGAAGATCAGGTATAAGGGCCAAAAGGAGAAGAGACAGAACACTATGTTCTGTCTTTCTTTTTGTTACGGTGACGGGTCAAAGTCCGGGTGTGCTCGAGACCTTGGTGACCGCTTCAGGAACAGATAAAGGAGAAAGAAAGCAGAAATGAAAAAAGGACAGATAGTAGAAGGAATTGTAGAAAAGATAGAGTTTCCCAATAAAGGAAAGGTTTATGTGCCGGAAGAGGAGCAGTATGTCATTGTAAAAAATACAGTTCCCGGTCAGAAAGTCAAATGCTCTGTCAACAAAATGAGAAAAGGTAAGGCAGAAGGGCGTCTTTTGGAAGTAACAGAGAAATCTTCACTGGAGAAAGATTCTCTGTGTCCTCATTTTGGACAGTGCGGGGGATGCACTTACCAGAATCTGCCCTATGAACAGCAGCTGAAGCTGAAAGAACAGCAGGTCCATGAGATGTTGGAAAAGGCGGCAGACCATGAATTTCAGTGGGATGGAATCCTCCCTTCACCTGTGGAGGAAGCATATAGAAATAAGATGGAATTTTCTTTCGGAGATGAATATAAGGATGGACCTCTGGCTCTTGGCATGCATAAAAGAGGCAGTTTTCATGATATTGTCAATGTAGGAGAATGCAGGATCGTAGACGAAGATTTCCGCCAGATCCTTTCTGCTACGCTGGAGTTTGCAAAAGAGACAGGGCTTCCATACTATCACCGGATGAGACATATAGGATTTTTCCGCCATCTTCTGGTACGAAAAGCAGTAAAAACCGGAGAAATCCTGGTAGATCTCGTGACGACCACACAGAATCAGGCAGACCTGGAAAGCTGGGCCAATCGTCTGGTAGAGCTGGAAAAACAAGGATGCTTGAAAGGAAAAATCGCCGGGATCCTGCATACATCCAATGACAGTCTTGCTGATGTAGTGAAAGATGAAGGAACAGAAATTTTGTACGGTCAGGATTATTTTTATGAAATATTGCTGGGACTGAAATTTAAGATCACGCCGTTTTCTTTCTTCCAGACAAACTCTCTGGGAGCGGAAGTTCTCTATGAGGCCGCCAGAAATTATGTGGGAGAAACAAAAGATAAAGTGATTTTTGATCTTTACAGCGGGACAGGAACGATTGCACAGATTCTGGCGCCGGTGGCAAAAAAAGTAGTCGGCGTGGAGATTGTGGAAGAGGCGGTACGGGCCGCCAGAGAGAATGCAGCTTTAAACGGCCTTGATAACTGCAGTTTCTGGGCTGGAGATGTACTGAAGGTCATTGATGAATTAGGAGAGGTTCCCGATCTGATCGTTCTGGATCCGCCGCGGGACGGCGTGCATCCCAAGGCCCTTGAGAAGATCATCGGTTTCGGAGTAGAACGTATCGTGTACATTGCCTGTAAACCTACCAGCGTTGCCCGAGATCTGGAAATGCTGCAGGGAAGAGGCTATCAGATGGAAAGAGCAGTGTGCATTGACCTTTTCCCGGGCACATATCATGTGGAGACTTGCGTCTTGTTAGGTAGGAAAAAACCGGCTGAAAAACAAATGTAGAATTTTGAAGAGGATAGACTTGACAAACTATCCCCTCTGTTGTCTAAAATATAAGAAAGACACTTTGATCAATGTAAGGGTTATATAGTATCATCAAAGGGCCGGACATTAAAAAGATGGAATTTGGCAGAAATACTCTGTTTGAGTTCAATTGTTTATATTGCTTTTTCTTGTTTAAAGTGGATATTAAAAAAATAGATAAAAGAAGTTTTCTTTTTCATGACTGCAATGGCCTTTCAACCGTTGCAGTCTTTTTTTTGCTGCTTTTTACCGGAATCCGATTAGAGTCTGCAGTGCTTAGAAGAAGCCGTGCCCCGCCTTTTTAGTCTGGATGCAAAGAGACTAAGGAAAGGAGAAAAAAAGTGGGATACAATCATGGAAAAGCAGAACGAAAATGGCAGATCTGGAAAGAAAAAGAAGAAAAGCTCATGCGGGAGAACGGCGTTGATGAAGAGATCATAGCAGAAATCCGTGCGTATGACCGTATAGAGTTTAATTCTGACAGGCGCTTTTATGTGCATTCTAATGAAATGGCAGAGTACATAGAAAATACGGCAGGAAAGGAACAGGATATTGAGGTTATAACTGTTCTGGATCTTCTTAATGAAATCGAGAGCAGAAATTTATATTATGAACTGCTTGCGCTGGATCAGAGTGTGCTGCAAATTCTTTTGCTGAAAATTCAGGGATATTCTACAAGGGAGATCGCACAGCTTACGCGGCTGTCGGAAGACGCCGTGTATCAGAGGATGCACCGGCTGAAGAAGAAACTGCAGCCTTTTAAGGATCAAAGAGGATAATATCACTTTTAAAAAAGGAAACGGGCGGGAGAAGAGGATATTTTCTTCTGCCTGTTGTCCTCTTGGGGAAAAGATTATTTTTTCGAATGATCAAGAAATTAATATTTTAGAAACATAAGAGAAACATGAAATTAACAATGGAGAGTTATTTTCTTACTGTCAAATGAAACAAGGAAAATGAATAGAAAGGTGAATCGAAAATGGCGAAATCAAAATTAGTGCAGACAAACGAAGTCCGGCAGAAACAATTTGTAGGCTATGAATACAAAGAGCTGACTGCAGAAAGCAGCCAGGCATCGTTTTTAATAGATGGGTATGAAAATTTCGGTTGGGAGTTGGATGAAAATCTGCCGGAACGAAGTTCCGCTAAATATACAGCAGGCAAAAAAGTTGTGATCCGGCTGAAGTGAAACCGAAAAATCGTCAATAAGGCAGAGCTTACCAGATTACAGAGAAATTTTGAAGCGTGTGTGGAGGACATAAAGACATTAGAAAAAAGCAAAACTTCACAGGCAACGGCATATGCGCTTATACTGGCCGTAGTAGGCACAGTCTTTATGGGAGGTTCCACCTTTGCAGTGACAGCACAGCCGCCTCACATTGCTTTGTGTATCGTTCTTGCGGTGCCGGGATTTCTCGGATGGATATTTCCGTATTTCTTTTACCGGAGAATATTGCGGAAGCGAACAGAAGAAGTAGCGCCGCTGATAGAAGAGAAATATGAAGAAATTTATGAATTATGCGAAAAAGGGAACAGACTGTTAGTTTAAAGAAACGCCATCCTGCATCTGCGAGATGGCGTTTTATAGTTGAGATGTGGAAGAATCAGAAGAAAGAGAATAATTAACAGCAGCATGACAACAATAGTAAGAAAGAGCAGAAAGTACAAATGATCATTCGAACATTTGTACTTTTTTTGCCGTTAGTCCTATATACTTTTACCGGTATATTTGCTATAATGTGCGAAGAGACAGAGAGGATAAAAAGAAGACGATTAACGATAGGCATTTTGGAAGTTGCCAGTTCGGGGAAATGCCTACAATGGCAAACATTATTTTGTAACTGAAAACCAACCCTTATTATGACTCATAAAAAACTCTGGCAGTGCAGCCTTACGGCAAGTTTAAGGAATTTTTCTGAACAACGTTGTAGTATTGAATTTAAAGGTGAAGAATATGAAAAAGAAAAAAGAAATATCTATAGTGCGTTCTTCGGCAGCAGAGTATTTGACGTTTATTACTGCTACAGGAGAAAGCGATGTTAATGCTATATATTTTGACGAAAATGTTTGGCTGACCCAGAAAATGATGGGGCTTCTTTATAATGTGGAAACTCACACGATTAATTATCATCTGAAGAAGATATTTGCTGATGAAGAATTAGATGAGAATTCAGTTATTCGAAAATTTCTAATAACTGCTTCAGATGGGAAGAGCTATAACACAAATCATTATAATTTAAAAGCAATTATTGCTGTGGGAAATAAGGTCGATTCTCCGAGAGCGGTTCAGTTCCGAAAATGGGCGAATGGAATTATAGAAGAATTCACGATAAAAGGCTATATGATTGGTAATGTGTCTTTCAATTTTAAGAATAATAGTGGACAGTTTGTTATTGGTAGTGGTGATTACGAATTCTGTACAAGATGGAGTGAATGTGGAGCAAAATCCATATATGGATATAAAGATGGGGGTAGTTTGATTGGATTTAATGATGAAATCTTTGAATTACCTCAAAATAAAGATTTTACAAAATTTGATTTTACTAGCAGAACAAGAGAAGTAAAGATTGGAGAAGTGTTGATTTGGATGAATAACAAGGGGAAATTTGCAGCGACCCAAATTACCGACATTGCGGTAAAATCGCGTGGCGCTACAAGCGATAAATTATCTTTTGCTTACAAAATATATAAATAAAATTTTCAAATATGATATTTGATAAAGTTGAGTGTATAGTACGAGTTATCTTGTAAGTATATAACGTGAAAAAGACCAATACTTGCAAAGGGTTGGGGAATTAAAGCGTTATGAAAATGTTTATAACCAATAACCTTATTTGAAACAAGTATTAATGAATTATTAGGGGAATTTGTATGGATCATTTTGAATTAGTATCAGAATACAAACCTACCGGAGATCAGCCGCAGGCGATTGAGAAGCTGGTCAAAGGTTTTAAAGAAGGAAATCAATGTGAGACTCTTTTGGGAGTCACCGGCTCCGGTAAGACGTTTACAATGGCAAACGTCATCCAGCAATTGAATAAACCGACACTGATCATTGCTCACAACAAAACTCTGGCGGCACAGCTCTACGGTGAGTTCAAGGAATTTTTCCCGAACAACGCCGTAGAGTATTTCGTCTCCTACTATGATTACTACCAGCCGGAAGCCTACGTGCCTTCTTCAGACACCTATATCGCCAAGGACTCCTCCATCAACGAGGAGATCGATAAACTGCGCCTTTCGGCAACAGCTTCTCTGGCGGAGAGGAGAGATGTGATCGTAGTATCCAGCGTGTCCTGCATTTATGGTTTGGGTGAGCCGGAAAATTTTGAGAAGATGATGGTTTCTTTGCGCCCCGGCATGGAGAAGGACAGAGACGAAGTGCTTCGCCAGCTGATAGATATTCAATATGAAAGAAATGAGATAGATTTCAAGAGAGGAACCTTCCGGGTGCGGGGGGATGTATTGGAGATCATTCCGGCCAATGAGGCGGAAACCGCTGTGAGAGTGGAGTTCTTCGGTGATGAAATTGACCGGATTACCCAGATTGATGTGCTGACAGGAGAGATAAAGGGCGAACTGGAACATGCTGCTATTTTCCCGGCGTCCCACTATGTCGTGCCTGCAGAACAGATCCGGCGGGCTGCGGATGCCATAGAAAAAGAGCTGGAAGAGCGGGTGCAGTATTTTAAATCAGAAGATAAGCTGCTGGAGGCACAAAGGATTGCAGAGAGGACCAATTTTGATATTGAAATGCTTAAGGAGACGGGATTTTGTTCCGGGATTGAAAACTATTCCAGGCATTTGTCGGGGCTTGCTCCGGGACAGCCTCCTTATACTTTGATGGATTTCTTTAAGGACGACTTCCTTATCATTATTGATGAGTCACATAAGACAATCCCGCAGATCGGGGCAATGTATCACGGAGATCAGTCCCGTAAGACAACCCTTGTGGATTATGGATTCCGTCTGCCTTCTGCCAAGGACAACAGACCTTTAAGCTTTTCAGAGTTTGAGGACCGGATCGACCAGATCATGTTTGTGTCGGCAACTCCGGGAACATATGAGGCGGAACATGAGCTGCTTCGGGCGGAACAGGTGATACGGCCAACAGGACTTCTGGATCCGGAAGTGGAAATTCGCCCGGTAGAGGGGCAGATCGATGATCTTGTGGCAGAAGTGAAGAAGGAGACGGAAAAGAAAAACAAGATTTTAATTACCACACTTACGAAACGCATGGCGGAAGATCTGACAGATTATATGAAAGAACTGGGAATCCGTGTCCGCTATCTGCACTCGGATATTGATACGCTGGAGCGGACGGAAATTGTGAGGGACATGCGTTTGGACGTATTTGACGTGCTGGTAGGAATCAACCTTTTAAGAGAAGGTCTTGACATCCCGGAGATTACGCTGGTTGCTATCCTCGATGCGGACAAGGAAGGGTTCCTGCGTTCAGAGACTTCTCTGATCCAGACCATAGGACGTGCCGCACGAAACGCGGAAGGACACGTGATCATGTATGCGGATACAGTGACAGACTCTATGAGACAGGCCATTGATGAGACTATGAGGCGCCGCCAGATTCAGATGGCTTACAATGAAGAACACGGTATTACGCCGACAACAATCCAGAAATCAGTCCGCGATCTGATCAGTATTTCCAAGAAAGTAGCGGCAGAAGAAATGCGCATGGAGAAAGATCCGGAGTCCATGAGCCGGAAAGAGCTGGAGAAACTGATCGCTGATGTGACAAAACAGATGAGAAAAGCTGCGTCCGAACTTAATTTCGAGGCAGCGGCTGAACTTCGTGATAAGATGACAGAATTGAAAAAGCAGCTGGATGACATAGCTGAAGATTAAGAAGGAGCATAAAATGGCAGCAGAGAAAACAAACAGACAATACATTAAAATCAGAGGTGCCAATGAGCATAATCTGAAAAATATAGATCTGGACATTCCGCGAAATGAGCTGGTGGTTCTTACCGGACTGTCCGGCTCGGGAAAATCTTCCCTGGCTTTTGATACGATTTATGCGGAAGGTCAGAGAAGATATATGGAATCCCTTTCGTCCTATGCGAGACAGTTTTTAGGACAGATGGAAAAACCGGATGTGGAAAGTATTGAAGGGCTTTCTCCGGCCATATCTATCGATCAGAAATCGACAAACCGGAATCCAAGATCCACAGTGGGAACTGTGACAGAGATTTATGATTATTTCCGTCTCCTCTATGCAAGGATCGGGATTCCCCACTGTCCAAAGTGCGGGAGAGAGATCAAAAAGCAGACAGTGGATCAGATGGTGGATCAGATCATGGCTCTTCCGGAGCGTACAAAGATCCAGCTTCTGGCGCCGGTAGTGCGGGGGAGAAAAGGAACCCATGCCAAGCTTTTTGAGAGAGCGAAAAAGAGCGGGTATGTCCGTGTGAGAGTAGATGGAAATTTGTATGAACTTTCCGAGGAAATTTCGCTGGATAAAAATATCAAACATAATATCGAAATTATTGTAGACCGCCTTGTGGTACGGCCCGGGATTGAAAAGCGTCTGACGGATTCTGTAGAAAATGTTCTTCACCTGGCTGAAGGACTTCTGGTAGTAGACGTTATTGGCGGAGACCCCATCAATTTCAGCCAGAGTTTTGCCTGCCCGGATTGTGGGATCAGTATTGATGAGATTGAACCCAGAAGCTTTTCGTTCAATAATCCTTTTGGCGCCTGCCCGGAATGTTATGGACTTGGGTACAAAATGGAATTTGATGAAGATCTTATGATACCGGATAAGAATTTAAGTATTGACGAAGGGGCTATTGTTGTACTTGGATGGCAGTCCTGTACCGACAAAGGAAGTTATACAAGAGCGATCCTGGAAGCTCTGGCAAAGGAATATGATTTTTCCCTTGCCACGCCTTTTAAGGATTATCCAAAGAAAATACATGACATTCTCATTTATGGTACAAACGGGAAGGAAGTAAAAGTTCATTACCGCGGACAGCGGGGAGAAGGAATTTATGATGTGGCATTTGAAGGTCTGATACGGAGCGTGGAACGGCGGTACCGGGAAACTTCTTCCGAGATTACAAAGGCTGAATATGAGACATTTATGCGGATTACTCCCTGTCATGAGTGTAAAGGGCAGAGATTAAAAAAGGAATCTCTTGCAGTGACGGTAGGAAATAAAAACATTGCGGAGATCACAGCCTTTTCTGTGGAAAAGCTTCAGCATTTTCTGAAAGAACTGGAGCTGACTCATCAACAGCTGCTGATCGGCGGACAGATCCTGAAGGAAATTCAGGCCAGGATACAGTTTTTGATGGATGTGGGACTGGATTATCTGACGCTCTCCAGGGCGACAGGCTCGCTTTCCGGAGGAGAAGCGCAGCGGATCCGTCTTGCCACACAGATCGGTTCCGGTCTGGTAGGCGTAGCTTATATTTTGGATGAGCCCAGTATCGGTCTTCATCAAAGGGACAATGACAAGCTGCTTGCCACACTGAAGCATCTGCGGGATCTTGGAAATTCCGTTATTGTGGTAGAGCATGATGAGGATACCATGCTGGAAGCGGATCATATTGTAGATATCGGTCCGGGAGCCGGGGAGCACGGCGGAGAAGTGGTGGCACAGGGAACCGCAAAAGAAATTATGAGGAATAAAAATTCCATAACCGGTGCATATTTAAGTGGTAGGATGAAAATTCCAGTACCGGAAGAGCGGAAAACGCCCACCGGATGGCTGAAGGTGATCGGTGCGCAGGAAAATAATCTGAAGAATATTGATGTTGATATTCCGCTGGGAGTTATGACATGTGTTACCGGTGTGTCCGGATCCGGGAAAAGTTCGCTTGTAAATGAAATCCTGTATAAGCGTCTGGCAAAGGAGCTGAACCGTGCAAGGACCATTCCGGGAAAACATAAAGAAATCCAGGGAATAGATCAGCTTGATAAAGTGATCGCGATCGATCAGTCTCCCATCGGCCGTACGCCAAGATCCAATCCGGCTACCTATACAGGAGTTTTTGATCTGATCAGGGATCTTTTTGCGGCAACTCCGGATGCAAAAGCCAGAGGATACAAAAAAGGAAGATTCAGTTTTAACGTAAAGGGCGGACGATGTGAAGCCTGCAGCGGCGACGGTATTTTGAAGATAGAGATGCATTTTCTTCCGGATGTCTATGTCCCCTGTGAGGTCTGCGGGGGAAAGCGCTATAACAGAGAGACGCTTGAGGTACGCTATAAGGGAAAAAATATTTATGATGTACTGAATATGACAGTGGAGGAGGCGCTGGAATTTTTTGAACATGTGCCGAGTATCCGACGGAAAATGGAAACACTGTATGATGTGGGACTTTCCTATATTCGGCTGGGACAGCCATCCACAACACTTTCCGGAGGAGAGGCACAAAGAATCAAGCTGGCGGCAGAGCTGAGCAAGCGGAGCACGGGAAAGACGATCTATATCTTGGATGAGCCAACGACAGGACTTCATTTTGCAGATGTGCATAAGCTGACAGAAATTTTGAGAAGGCTGGCTTCTGACGGAAATACGGTTCTGGTTATTGAGCATAATCTGGATGTTATTAAGACAGCGGATTATATTATCGATATCGGACCGGAAGGAGGAGACGGCGGGGGTACGGTCGTTGCATCCGGTACGCCGGAAGAAATAGCCCAAAATCCGGCGTCCTACACTGGCAAATATATTGATATGATGCTGAGAAAATAGGCGAAAAAAAACTCTTTCCATTTTGAGAAAATTTGATTATAATGGTAAATGCCCATAGAGGGTGTATATTATCCGTGAATGAGGGATAATCAAACAAAAGATGTATGAGGGACGAAATGACATAAATAACTCAAATGAAAGGGGAATTTAAAGATGTCAGTAGATATCGGAATTGATTTAGGGACAGCGAGCGTCCTCGTATATGTAAAAGGTAAGGGCGTTATTTTAAAGGAGCCATCTGTCGTTGCATTTGACAGAGATACAAATGCCATTAAGGCGATTGGAGAAGAAGCAAGACTTATGCTTGGGAGAACTCCGGGAAATATTGTGGCAGTTCGGCCGCTGCGGCAGGGAGTGATCTCGGATTATACAGTTACCGAAAAAATGATCAAATATTTTGTGCAGAAAGCCATGGGGCGCCGCACATTTAAGAAGCCGAGAATCAGTATCTGTGTGCCCAGCGGGGTGACAGAAGTAGAGAAGAAAGCGGTGGAAGAGGCAACCTATGCTGCAGGCGCAAGAGAAGTTCTGCTGATCGAGGAGCCGGTTGCAGCGGCCATCGGCGCCGGAATTGATATTTCCAAGCCGTGTGGAAATATGATCGTTGATATCGGAGGCGGGACATCGGATATTGCTGTGATCTCTCTTGGAGGAACAGTAGTCAATACCTCCATAAAGATTGCAGGAGATGATTTTGACGAAGCAATTGTCCGCTATATGAGAAAGAAACATAATCTTCTGATCGGTGAGAGAACTGCAGAAGATATTAAGATCAAAATTGGTACAACCTATCCTCTGGTGGAGGAAGAGTCTATGGAGGTGAGAGGAAGGAACCTTGTTACCGGACTTCCAAAGACAGTGACCGTAACTTCATCAGAAACAGAGGAGGCACTTCGCGAAACGACGAGCCAGATTGTAGAGGCTGTTATCAGTGTGCTGGAACGTACTCCTCCGGAACTGTCAGCTGATATTCTTGACAGGGGGATCGTTCTGACCGGCGGCGGAGCTATGCTGCGGGGGCTGGAAGAGTTGATCGAAGAGCGTACCGGTATCAATACGATGACAGCGGAAGATCCGATGAAAGTAGTGGCTATCGGTACCGGACAGTTTGTGGAATTTTTGAGCGGGCGAAAAGAACTGTAAGAGATTTCAGAAAGATGAATTTCAGGAAAGCGATCCTGAAAAGAGAGTTAAATTGCCGGCGGAAGGCATTTCCGGCGGCTTTTTTTCCATTTGGTGCAATCCTGGCGAAAGGAAGATGAAAGAGGATATATGGAGGAGATAAAAGGATACGTGGAGCACATTGTCTTCCGGAATGAGGATAATGGATATACGGTATTCAATTTGAATAATGAGGACGGAGATCTGACATGTGTGGGAACATTTCCTTACATCGGAGAAGGAGAGCTTCTGAAGCTGACAGGAGAATATGTGCTGCATTCCCTGTACGGCATGCAGCTGCAGGTAAAAACTTCGGAAGTCTGCGAAATGGAAGATCTCATTTCCATTGAGCGCTATCTGGGATCCGGAGCCATCAAAGGGCTGGGTGCAGCTCTGGCGGGAAGGATTGTGAGAAAATTTAAGGAAGATACCTTTCGCATTATTGAAGAAGAGCCGGAAAGGCTGGCAGAGGTAAAAGGGATCAGTGAGAGAAAAGCAAGAGAAATTGCACAGCAGGTAGAGGAAAAGAAGGACATGAGACAGGCGATGATCTATCTGCAGAAATATGGAATTTCCACTTCTCTTGCGGCAAAGATCTATCAATATTACGGGAATCGCATTTACCGGGTTATGGAGGAAAATCCTTATCAGATGGCAGATGATATTTCCGGCGTGGGATTTAAAACGGCGGATGAGATCGCACGGAAAATAGGTATCCATACAGATTCGGATTACCGGATACGGAGCGGTATTTTTTATACGCTTCTTCAGAGCGTGGCAGAGGGACATGTCTATTTGCCGGAACAGGTGCTTCTAAGACGCGCAGGGGATCTTCTGGAAGTAGAGATTCAGCATATTGAGAAATACCTTATGGATCTGGCAATGGAGAGAAAGATTGTGCTGAAGGAAGGGGAAAATGATAGAAGAGTATACCCGTCTAATTACTATTACATGGAACTGAATACGGCAAAGATGCTCCATGATCTGAATATCAGCAGCGACATTTCAGAGGCGGCGGTACTCCGTCGCCTGCAGGCGATTGAAAAAAATATGGACATGCCGCTGGATGAACGCCAGAGGACGGCTGTGGTGGAGGCGGTAAGAAGGGGAGTGTTCATTCTGACCGGCGGACCCGGAACAGGAAAAACCACTACCATCAATGCTATGATCCGCTATTTTGAAAGTGAAGGGCTGGATATCTGTCTGGCAGCGCCCACAGGGCGGGCGGCCAAGAGAATGACTGAAACAACAGGATGCGAAGCCCAGACGATCCATCGCCTGCTGGAAGTAGCAGGAGCGCCGGAAGAGGATGGTCCTTCCGGCGGTTTTCAGAGAAATGAGGAAAATCCTTTGGAGGCGGACGTCATTATTATCGATGAAATGTCCATGGTGGATCTCCCTTTGATGCATGCCCTTCTGCGTGCTGTAAGTGTGGGTACAAGGCTTGTTCTTGTGGGAGACGCGAACCAGCTGCCCTCTGTGGGTCCCGGAAGTGTGCTGAAAGATATGCTGAATTCCCATTGTTTTTCTGTAGTCATGCTGACGAAGATCTTCCGTCAGGCGCAGGAGAGCGATATTGTAGTAAATGCTCATAAGATCAACCGGGGCGAAGCCGTCATCCTGGACAATAAAAGCAGAGATTTCTTCTTTTTGAAACGTCAGGATGCCAATACCATCATCAGTGTACTTCTGACTCTGATCCAGAAGAAGCTGCCTGGGTATGTACAGGCGGAGCCTTATGACATACAGGTATTGACGCCTATGAGAAAGGGACTCCTTGGGGTGGAGCGTTTAAATCATATTCTTCAGGAATATCTCAATCCTCCGGCACCGTCCAAAGCGGAGAAAGAGTATGGAGAAAAAAAGTTTCGTACCGGCGATAAGGTGATGCAGATTAAAAACAACTATCAGCTGGAGTGGGAAATTACAACAAGATATGGTATGACGATAGATAAAGGTGTGGGAATATTTAACGGCGATATGGGAATTGTAAAAGAGATTAATTCCTATGAAGAGACTATGTCCGTAGAGTATGACGAACATCGTGTTGTTACATACCCTTTTGAAATGCTGGATGAGCTGGAGCTGGCTTATGCCATCACGATCCATAAATCCCAGGGAAGCGAGTATCCGGCAGTAGTGATGCCCCTTTTGTCAGGGCCGCGGCAGCTCTATAACAGGAATCTTCTGTATACGGCAGTGACAAGGGCGAAAAAATGTGTGACGATTGTGGGAAGTGAGACTGTATTTCAGGATATGATACAGAATATCAGTGAGCAGAACAGAAATACAAGTCTTTCAGAGCGGATCCGTGAATTTTGCCAGTAAACAAAAATGAAGAAAATGTTGAAAAAAGCGGGGGAGAAGATACTGGATCTTCTCTATCCCCACACTTGTCCCTTTTGCGGCGAGGTGACAGAAAGAAGAATTTGCAGGACCTGCGCCAGAGAGGTGTGGTATATCCGGGAACCGCGCTGTAAAAAATGTGGGAAGCCTGTAAGGAGTGAAAGCAGCGAATACTGTTTTGACTGTCTCCATACCCGGCATTTTTATGAGAGAGGTCTTTCGCTTTGGAAACATGAAAAACAGGTAAGGACTTCCATCTACCGGTTTAAATATCAGAATAGAAGGATATACAGTCAGTTTTACACAGAAGAACTGGCAAAAAAATTCGGGAAATATGTAGTTGGATGGCGGATTTCTCTTATTATTCCCATTCCATTGAGCAGAAAGCGGAAAAAGCAAAGAGGATTTAATCAGGCCGACCTCCTGGCGGAAGGGCTTTCACAGTTACTTGGGATAACGGCGGATACGGTTCATCTGCAGCGGACGGTTGATACGATTCCGCAGAAAGAACTTGGGAATCGGGAGCGGCGGGAAAATTTGAAAAATGCTTTTTGGTGGACCGGAAAGGAGCTTTCCGGAAGGAATGTGCTTCTGGTGGATGATATTTACACTACCGGAAATACGATAGACAGCGCCGCCATAAGCCTGAAAAAGGCCGGAGCTGAAAAAGTCTACTTTTTAACTATAAGTATTGGACAAGGATACTGAGATTTGATATACTGAGAATAATGAGTAAATCTGTGACTATGGTTCTCTTTGAGGTGAAATATGTTAGATAAACGAAAAGTCAGATTGATGACAAAACTTGCGCTGTATGAACAAAAGGAAGGCAGAGAAGATATGAAGATCAGCGCATATTATAAAAAGGACTACATAAGTATGAAAACGGTTGCAACAATTTTGTGGACAACAGTGGGATATGGATGCGTTATTCTATTGATTGGTCTGGCAGCAATGAACAGTTTGCTGGAAAATCTGACGTTGACTACAATGTTGGTGCTTGCGGCAGTAGCTGTTGTGGCTTATGTGGCGGCCCTTATTGTGACAATTCTTGTGACAAGAAAGATTTCAAGCGGAAAACACCGGGATGCCCGGATGCGTATGAAAAGGTATAACCACGGACTGATCCGCTTATTGAAGATATATGAAAAGGAGAACAAAGAATAATGGACAATTTATATGTGTTGCGAGGAGAGATACAGCAGTTTTATGCTAAAAATTCCAAATATATCAATAAAGCGCTTCAGTTTATTGTTGCTTTACTGACGTTCTATATGATCAATCATAATATGGGATTTATGAAATTGCTCTCTAATCCTCTGATTACATTAGGACTTTCTGTGATCTGTGCATTTTTGCCAATGATCGTGACTGTTCTTGCAGCAGCGGTGTTGACTCTGGTACAGATGACAGCAGTGTCAGTGGGAATCATGGCTGTTACAGCAGTTATCTTTTTGATCATGTTCATTTTTTATCTTCGGTTCAGTCCCAAGACGGCTTTGGTGGTGCTTCTGACGCCGCTGGCATTTATGCTGAAAATTCCTTATGTGATCCCGATAGCCTTTGGCCTTGTAGGGACTCCGGTATATGCAGTTCCGATCATATTCGGAACAATTGTATTTTATATGACCGATTACCTGAAGGAAGCGGCCTCTTCTCTGAAAGGAGAAGGAGCGGCAGGAATGATCTCACAGGTAACTTCCTATGCACAGCAGGTATTTCAAAATAAAGAAATGATCGTGTCTGTGTTTGCTTTTATTATTGTTTTGCTGCTTGTGTATACCGTGCGCCGGATGGCGATTAATTATGCCTGGAAAACTGCTGTGGCAGCCGGTGCTGTTGCCGGTATTGCGATTGTATTTGCGGGAAGCATGATGTTGGGTGTAAAAGTGTCATATCTGGAATTGATTCTTGGAAATATTGCAGCTGTTATTGTAGGGCTTGTTTTGGAATTTCTGTTCTTTTCTGTGGATTATTCCAGATGTGAGAGTGTACAGTATGAAGACGATGAATATTATTACTACGTCAAGGCGGTTCCTAAGATTGTGGTAAGTGCGCCGGAAAAAACAGTTAAGCGCATTAATAAGAGGGGAGAAAGCCAGGAAACAGAAATTATCGATACGGAAGAAATCCGGAAAAAGAATGCCCGGGAACAAAGCGTCCGGGAACCAGGAGAGGCGGTTCCGGAGAAAAGGAAACGTGCGCCTAAGAAAAAGAGCAGTAAGATTGAGGGGAATACAGAACATCTTCTGCTAACGAAGGTTCTCCGGGAGGAGCTGAATCTGGATAATGATGATAACGAAAAATAGAGATCTGATTCCGCCAGATTAAAAAGATAGGGGGTGAAAGAATGGAAGCAAGGATCACACAGTTTTTTGACAGATACATAAAAGGCTCTTATTTTCCGGAAATGCATATTACAGATATTATTGAAATTATTATTATTGCGTTTCTTGTTTATCAGCTGATGATCTGGATCAAAAACACGAAAGCTTGGATGCTGCTGAAGGGAATTGTGGTTCTTGGTGTATTCATTCTTTTGGCGTTTGTCTTTCAGATGCATACGATATTATGGCTGGCGAAAAATTCACTTACTGTTCTTGCAACTGTCATCATAGTAGTGTTTCAGCCGGAGCTGCGCCGCGCGTTGGAAAAATTGGGAGAGAGAAAATTTATTGCGGCAGTTGTACCTTTTGAAAGCGCAAAGGATAAGGGCAGGTTCAGTGAGGCGACAATTGATGGAATTGTGGAAGCTTCCTATATTATGGGACGGGCTAAGACAGGTGCCCTGATTGTTGTGGAGCAGGCGATCAAACTGACGGAGTATGAAAGTACCGGGATTCGAATGGACTGTATTGTATCAAGCCAGGTCCTTGTCAATATTTTTGAACACAACACTCCGCTTCATGACGGTGCTATTATTATAAGAAATGATCGAATTGTTTCAGCAACGTGCTATCTGCCTTTATCGGATAATATGGGACTTAGTAAGGATCTCGGAACAAGGCACCGGGCTGCAGTAGGCATGAGTGAAGTGAGTGATGCGCTGATCATTGTTGTGTCAGAAGAGACAGGATATGTTTCCGTAGCCCAGGGAGGAAGACTGGACAGAAATATTTCGAAGGAAAAACTTCGGGAGTATCTTGAAGATATACAGAATAAAAAAAGCGAGTCACGCAGTGTACTGGCAAAATGGAAAGGAAGGCTGAGTCATGAAAAAAAGTCTGATGAATAATCTTGGCCTGAAGCTGCTTGCCTTTCTGTTTGCACTGCTGCTATGGTTGATTGTAGTGAATATCGACAATCCGATCACCGATGCGACATTTGATGGCATACCGGTTACTGTGGAACATCCGGAAATTATCACGCAGGATCAAAAGTCGTATCAGATCATTGAAAATACAGATAAGATCAGTGTGACGGTATATGCAAAGCGCTCGGAGCTGGAAAAAATAAAAGCGGAAGATATCGTTGCAACAGCTGATATGAAGGAACTGTATCTGGAGTCACAAGTACCGATCCAGATTGAGATTCCGGGATTTGATATTGACAGTGCTTCTGCAAATCCGAGAAATCTTCAGGTAAAGATAGAAAATAATAAGAGTAATACCTTCCCTATCAGCGTTACTACAACAGGAACAGTCAGAGACGGCTATGTTCTCGGCGGCGTGCAGGCTGATCCTGAGAGAATTAATGTAAACGGTCCGGAATCTGTTATAGACAGTATAAGCCGTGTTGTGGCAGAGGTGGATATTACAGGATTGTCTCATGATACAACACTGGATGCATCTGTTGTCTATTATGATTCGGACAACAGTGAGATCAATCCGGAGCAGATCGGCAATAATCTGGGTACGACAGGCGTAAAAGTTCATGTAACATTGTATCAGACGGCAAGTATACCGGTAGAGGTGGATACTTCAGGCATTACTGCCGCATCAGGTTACTCTGTGGCCGATGTGACATGGACTCCGGAAGAAATACAAATTGCAGGGGAGCAGAGCGTATTGGAGGGAATAGAAAAAATTTCCATTCCTGCTGATGCTGTGGAGGCACAGGATATTTCACAGAGAACGGAACGGACGATAGATATTACCTCTTATCTTCCGGAAGGAACAAGACTTGTAGACGAGTCGGGAAATAATGTCCTTGTAACTATACGCGTAGAAAAAGACGGAACGAAAAGTTTTGATCTTCCGGTAGGCTCTATTACTGTGAATAATCTGGATGAGAACCTGACCCTGAATTACGGAGAGGGAGAAGATCTGGAAATCCATGTCAGGGGTCCGCAGGAAGTGCTGGATGGTCTTGATATATCAGAAATAAAAGCAAGTATTGATTTGAAAGATTATAAGAAAGCCGGAGAATATGAGCTGGGAGTTGATATTCCCCTTCCTGACGGATGTTCTCTGGAAAGCCAGATAAAGATTAAGATTACGCTGGAAGAAAAGGAATAATTCGGAGGTTTGGCACTATGGTAAGTAAAAAAGTGACAGTCAATAATCCTACAGGCCTTCACTTAAGGCCTGCAGGAATCTTCTGCAACGTTGCAGTGAAATTTGACTGTAAGATTTCATTTCAGCATGATACGACAACAGCAAATGCTAAAAGTGTGCTGAGTGTTCTTGGGGCATGCATTAAAAAAGGTGATGAAATTGAATTGATCTGTGAGGGACCGGATGAGGAAGAGGCTCTCGCAGCAATGGTACAGGCTGTGGAAGACGGCCTTGGGGAATAAAAAATGAATAAGATAAAAAAATGGCTGGATATTCGTTTCCTGAAATTCATGGTTGTAGGTGTGATCAATACAGTTGTTGGAACAGCGGTTATGTTTATCATGTATAATGTGTTTCACCAGAGCTATTGGATTTCTTCGGCATCAAATTATGTTGTGGGAAGTATACTCAGCTATTTTTTGAATAAGTATTTTACTTTTGAAAGTAAAAAGAAATCTTTGAGCCAGGTTTTGAAATTTGTACTGAATATCTCTCTCTGTTACCTGGTTGCATATGGCATTGCAAAACCTGCAGTTACATGGATGCTGCAGGGACAGCAGGGGGCGCTTCGGGACAATCTTGCAATGGTTGTCGGAATGGTGCTTTTTACGCTTTTGAACTATATTGGGCAAAGAGCGTATGTATTTAAGACAAATTAAAAGGAGCAAAAGAAAATGGGGAAAGCGACATTAGTGATTATGGCTGCCGGTATCGGCAGCAGATTCGGGGGAGGGATCAAGCAGCTGGAGCCTGTAGGTCCAAATGGAGAGATCATTATGGAGTATTCCATATATGATGCAATGGAAGCTGGTTTTGATAAGGTTGTATTTGTCATCAGAAAAGATCTGGAAAAGGATTTTAAAGAAGTGATCGGCAACCGGATAGAAAAAAAGGTCAGCGTGAATTATGCATATCAGGAGATCAGCAATATTCCGGAAAGATTCAGCGGAAAATTTCCGGACCGGACAAAGCCGTGGGGTACCGGGCAGGCGATCCTGTGCTGTAAAGATGTTGTAAATGAACCATTTCTTGTCATCAATGCAGATGACTATTATGGAAAAGAAGCATACCAGGAAGCTTACAGATATCTGACAGATCAGAAAGAACGGGAAGGCCTTCACGCCTGCATGGTGGGATTTGTATTGAAAAATACGCTGAGTGAAAACGGGGGTGTTACACGGGGGATCTGCAGAGTAGACAACAATCGGATGCTTGCAGATATTGAAGAAACCCACAATATTGTTAAGACGTCTGACGGCGCTGAAGTACGGGGAGAAGACAGCGCAAGAAAGATTGATGTAGAGTCAGAGGTTTCTATGAATATGTGGGGACTGACACCGGATTTTCTTGATGTACTGGAAACTGGATTTGATGCCTTTCTGGATGAGCTGGAAGAAAATGAGCAGAAAAAAGAATATTTGCTGCCAACGATCATCGGAGGACTGCTGAAAGAGGGAAGGATTCAGGTTGAAGTGCTGCAGTCAACAGACCGCTGGTTTGGAGTGACTTATAAAGAAGATAAGGAAGATGTGACAAGAGAGATTCGAAAGCTGATCGAGTCAGGTGCTTATTGTAAGACCTGCTGATCAAAAAATATACTTTTATTGTGGGGTGAGATGTTGTGAAGAGGAAACAGATAACAGCGATTGTGCTCAGTGCCGTGTTGGCCTTCGGCACTGCAGGAACCAGTCTGGCGGCAGCGCCGGGCGGAGAATACCAGACAGCAGTTCTGGAAGAAGGACAGAGCAGCCAGGAAGTGACAGATGGAACCGGAGAAGAGACACAATTGCCAGGGGAAGGAGCCGGTGAAAACGACGGAACTGTAACAGAGCCTGGTCAGACTCCGGCAGAAGGAGAAGATCAGGAACCGTCAGGGTCTGATGAAACTGCAAATCCCGGCAATCCTTCAGGAGAGGAAGGAACAGAACAACCGGGAGATTCCCAGGATCAGGGTGAGTCCGGAGAAACCGGAGACGAAGGAAATACAGGCGAAAGCGGAAATCCGGAAGATCCCGGAGAAGTAGAAGAGCCGACAGCCCCGGTACTTATGTATCGTGCACATGTGCAGAGCTACGGCTGGAATGAATGGGCCGAGAATCAAGAAGATACATGGATCGGAACAGAAGGCGAGGCAAAACGTCTGGAAGCGCTGGAACTTAAAATTGACGGTGCAGAGGGCGAGGATGGAATTGAGTACCGCGCCCACGTGCAGAGCTATGGCTGGCAGGACTGGAAGAAGAACGGAGAGACTGCCGGAACAACTGGCCAGACTAAGAGACTGGAAGCTGTTCAGATCCGTCTGACAGGTACATTGGCAGATAAATATGATATTTACTACCGAACCCATGTGCAGAGTTATGGATGGCTTAACTGGACAAGCAACGGAGATAAGTCCGGAAGCCTGGGCTATGCAAAACGTTTGGAAGCTATTGAGATCTGTATTGTAGAAAAGGGAGCAGCAGCGCCGGAAGGTGAAGGTGACAGTTACAAGTATCCTGTTATTTCTTATAATGCTCATTCCCAGTCCATCGGCTGGCAGGGCGAAAGATTTAACGGACAGCAGGCTGGCGTAACCGGTCAGGCTAAAAGAATGGAAGCCATTAAGATCAAACTGCCGGACAGTGAATACGAAGGCGGAATCGAATACCAGACTCATGTGCAGTCTATTGGCTGGCAGGGGTGGAAGAAAAACGGTGAACTTGCCGGAACAACCGGTCAGGCGAAACGTCTGGAGGCCATTCAGATCCGTCTGACAGGAGATATGGCGGATTATTACGACATCTATTACCGCGCCCATGTACAGAGTTATGGATGGCTTGGCTGGACAAGTAATGGAGAGAAAGCCGGAAGCGCCGGATATGGAAAGCGTCTGGAAGCACTGGAAATCCGTCTTGTGAAAAAAGGTGATGAAGCACCTGAAATTGGCGCAGAGAGCTATAAATATCCATTGGTTTCTTATAGCGCACATTCTCAGTCTGTCGGCTGGCAGACGGCAAAATACGACAACGAAGTGGCTGGCGTAACCGGTCAGGCGAAACGTCTGGAAGCCATTAAGATCCAGATTCCGGACAATACATATGAAGGAAGTATTGAGTACCGTACCTTTGTACAGAGCTACGGATGGCAGGATTGGAAAAGAGACGGACAGATTGCCGGAACAACAGATCAGGCAAAACGGGTGGAGGCTATCCAGATCCAATTGACCGGAGCGTTAAAAGACCACTACGATGTATATTACAGCGTTCATATGTCCAAGATCGGATGGATCAATTATGCATCTAACGGCGAGATTGCCGGAAGTACAGATTTGAGCAAACGGATTGAGGCGATCCGCATTCAGCTTGTAGAGAAAGGCGGGAAGGCGCCGGATACAAGCGGTCAAAAATATATTGAAGGGTACCAGACAGCAGACTTTACCTATTCCGGAACTATACAGGGAAAAGGCGACAGCGGAGCAGTCCAGATGGGCAGTACACTTGGAACGACTGGTCAGGGAAAGAGACTGGAAAATATTACGCTGCATCTGAACCGGAGAACAGAAAACATGCCGGAAGGAGAGATTAGCTATGCTACGCATTTGTCCAGCCTGGGATGGCAGGAAGCTACCGGACTGGATACGGTAAACGGATGCACAGATGGCAAGTACGGCATGGAGGCAGTCAAAATTTCTCTGTCCGGCGACCTGGCAAAATACTATGATATCTATTACCGCGCTCATGTAGAGAAATACGGCTGGCTTGGCTGGGCGAAGAACGGACAGGCAGCAGGTACGACCGACATTGGCTACCGTCTGGAAGCACTGCAGATCAGACTGGTGTCCAAGGATGCCAATGCGCCGGGACCAAACAGCAATTACTATACAAATCTGAAAAAGCGGAGATATCAAAATCCGAGTCAGTATTATCAGATCAAGGATTCCATCACCCTCACCGGAGGAGGATATAATCTTTCCTACGGCTTTGAAGGGGTAAAGGTAATGCAGGTTATCCGGAGGCTTAACCTTGGAAGCGGAATCGGCATGGGCGGAGCTTTTTACGGAACCAATGTGCAGAATGCCGTCCGCAATTTCCAGAGGAAAAATGGTTTGAGCCAGACCGGAAATGTGGATCTTCTGACCTGGCTGAAGCTTGGATTTAACCAGGTACAGTGGGAACAGTGGGGCGCGTATGTAAGTCCTATGAAGGTGAATCGAGACAGTACGAGATCTGACCATATTGAGGCGATGATCAGCACCGCTTATTCTTACATGGGAACAGCCTATGTGATCGGAGCATCCGGCCCTCCGGGAACCGGAATCGACTGCAGTGGACTTGTGATGCAGGCTCTTTATGGAGCCGGACTTGATATTTCTCCTATCAATCCGGTAAGACACGCTCACCCGGGTTATGAGTATGAGTCGAGAAATATGTGGGCATCACCGAAGTTTAAGCATGTACCATACAGCCAGAGACAGAGGGGCGATCTGATCTTCTATCAGAACAGCTCCGGAGTAGTGATCCATGTAGCGATCTATCTTGGAAACAATCAGGTAATCGAATCCTGGCCGAATCAGGTTGTAGTATGGCCGATACAAAACGGACAGAGATCGAATATCAAAGGAGTCGTAAGACCTTTTGTATAGAAAACCGTGGAAAATAAAGGATAGCAGGGGCATTTCCTTGCTATCCTTTATTTTTATATGGTATAATATCCGCGTAGGCAATGAACCGTGCAAAAATGTAAGAGGGACAAATGAATGCTTGCATGCAATTTGGACATCTTGCATTTTTATAGGGCGAAAGCCCGCGAGCGAGAATCCGAAGGATTCGAGCTTGCACGTTGTATGAGAAAAGAGGAAATAATGCATAAAGCGCCCGCGGGGCTTTAACAGCTCTTTTGTCAGCTTCAGAAGAAAAACGGGGATACAAATAAGGAGGAAATATATGAAAAGAAAATGGAGAAAATGGGTTGCCCTGATCCTGTGCATGGGAATGCTGTCAGGAAGCAGCATTTTAACCTATGCTGATGAACCGGCAATGGCAGAAAGCCAATCAGCGGCAGAGGAAAACACGGAACAAACGGCAGCGTCCGAAACAGAAGAGATGGACGCGGCTTCAGAAGTTTCAGAGGAAAATGAAGAAGTGCAGTCAGAAGCAGAGCAGACGGGAGAGAGTCAGACGGCCGATACATCCTCTGGGGACCAATCCGGCGCTGACGCCGGAATGTCTATGGCTGCCAAAGAAGTCTACAGTATAGATGAAAATGGAAATGTGTATCTGCTGGAAGAAGATAACGGGGGAGTTGTAGAAGAAAGCAGCGCGAGAAGATATGCCAGGGCTGCTTCAGAAAAGATCGTAAACTTCCGTGCCAATGCCAGCGGACAGACAGTCAGTGATATTACAGAATATACAGAATACAATACCGGAGAGTCCGGCTATGTATATGGAAGAAGCGGTGCTGACGCAGCGTACCTTGGAGAAGTGAACGGAAAAGTAAAATTCATGATAGCAGGCGTTGTGGGTCTGGTGGATAAATCCAAGGTTCAGGTAGTCAACCTTAGCAGCGCCAAAAGCTATAGCTGTTACTATGCCGATGGCACGAATCTTATCCATAACATTACGATGAATATGACAACACCTGGGTATGGGGGATCCGTCAATGTGGGGCCGCAGCAGTCCTATATGAAAACAGGACAGACATATTACAGTTATGACGGACACTATTTCTATCAGAATTACAGCACAATGCTTTCTGATTACAGGAATAATACAAGAAAGAACTCTATCAACCCCGACAATCCATATTATAATTATTTCCAGTACCTCCCATTGAGAAGTCAGACGGGATATTCCGGAAGCGCACTGAACAATATGATCAATAAGCATGCCACCGGCAGCTCCAAGATGAACAATACAGGAACGAATTTTGTAAACCGTCAAAATTCTTACGGTACAAACGCACTTATCATGGCATCTGTGGGAGCGATTGAAAGCGGCTGGGGAAGCAGCAGTATTGCCCAGAGTAAAAACAATCTGTTCGGACTGAATGCGGTAGATTCCTCACCTGGTGAGAGTGCAGATACATATAAAAGCGTAGACGCATGTATCCAGACATTTTCAGAGACCTATTTATCCAAGCGGTATTTAAGAGCAGGATGGTCCTTCTATCATGGCGGATTCCTGGGAGATAAAGCGAGCGGTATGAACGTAAGCTATGCTTCGGATCCATACTGGGGTGAGAAGATCGCTAATATTGCATGGCAGCTGGATAATGAAAACGGGCAGAAAGACCGCTATAAATATACGATCGGGATCAAAGATACCATCAATACAAAATACAATGTAGTCAATGTAAGAAAAGAGGCCAATACGGCATCCAATGTGTTGTATACAACCACAAGTTCCTCCGGGCGTTCTGTTTCCAATTATGCAGTATTGATAAAAGGAAGCAGCGGAAGCTTTTACCAGATACAGAGTGATCCGGTGCTGAACAGTGGAAGAACAGCAATCAATTCAAGTTCCGGAGCATATAATTTTTCCAATATGTATGCCTATATCAGTAAAGATTATGTGACAGTCGTATCCGGAAAAGTAAGTGGTGGCGGCGATACTCAGACACCATCCTCATCAGAAGGGATTACTTATTCTGTTCATGCCCAGACCTATGGCTGGATGGGAGATAAACAGGACGGAGCAATGGCCGGAACAGAAGGAGAAGCGAGGCGGCTTGAGGCTGTTAAGATCAAGCTTCGGGATCCATCGGTCAGCGGTTCAGTAAAATACAGAAGCCATATTCAAAGTATCGGCTGGACGGACTGGAAGTCCGACGGCGCTATGTCCGGGACAGAAGGCCAGGCAAAGCGGATGGAAGCGATCCAGATCCAGCTGACAGGAAAGATGGCAGAAAAATATGATATTTATTACCGGGTACACTGCCAGACTTACGGCTGGCTCGACTGGGCGAAAAACGGCGAGACAGCAGGAACGACAGACGGGGCAAAGCGGATGGAGGCATTGGAAATCCGGCTTGTGAAGAAAGGCGGGGCAGCTCCGGGAGAAACTATGCGTACCTATGTACAGCCGCTGCTGCAGTACCAGACCCATGTACAGACCTATGGCTGGCAGGAAATGGCAGAAGGCGGCGTAAAGGCCGGTACGGAAGGCCAGGCAAAGCGGATGGAAGCGCTGAAGCTTTCTCTTGTGAATCAGAAGTACAGCGGAAATATAGAGTATAAGGTCCATGTACAGACTTACGGCTGGATGAACACGATGCGAAACGGTGCGCTTGCAGGAACGACAGGCCAGGCGAAACGGATGGAAGCCATTCAGATCCAGTTGACAGGCCAGATGGCAAAGCAGTATGATATTTATTATCGGGTACATTCCCAGAGTTATGGCTGGCTTGGATGGGCCAAGAACGGACAGAGCGCCGGAACAGAAGGACTTGCAAAGAGAATGGAAGCCATTCAGATCGTTCTTGTGAAAAAAGGCGGAGAAGCTCCGGGAAGTACAGATCAAAGATTTGTAAAAGCATAAGATATAAAAGGGAAGAATCAGAGAAAAAAGGAGGAGTTTACATTGAAAAGAAACTGGAAGAGATTGACAGCGCTGGCTTTGGCAGTATGCCTGACGGCCGGAATGGCATTTTCAGTAGACTTTAGCAGTAATGCGGCAGAAAATGACGGAACAGCTGCAGTTTCAGAAGAAAATGGAACAGAAGCGCCTGAGACCGGACAGGATGATACAGCATCTGATCAGGAGACAGGCAGCGGTTCAGAGGGGAGCGGCACGGAAACAGAAGGGACCACTGAAGATTCGGCTGAAACTTCTGACGGGACAGGAGACAATGCGGCAGTAAGCACAGAAGAGAGTGGGGAAACAGAAGAACAAGCATCCAATGAAGCGGCAGAAGAGCAGTCAGAAGAAGAACCACAGACTCGTCTGGCAAACAGCTGGAGATACTCCAACGGTCAGCCGATTCAGAGCAAAACGGCAAGATCAGCACGTGCAGTTTCCAATGCCTGGGAAAAGGTAAATGGAAGATATGTCAACTCCTATGGAGATCCTATTCCGGGAGCGCAGCTGAAAGGTGTGGATGTCAGCGAGTGGCAGGGAAGAATTGACTGGGCAAAAGCAAAAGCAGACGGTATCGAATATGCGATCATCCGTGTGGGCTGGCATGGAAACAATGACAGCCATGTAGATGACTGGTTTGAATACAATGTTTCCGAGTGTGAGAGGCTGGGTATTCCATATGGCGTATACCTCTATTCTTATATTACAACGACGGCAGGAGCTACAAATGCTGCAAATTTTGTATTAAATCAATTAAAAGGGCATACTCTTTCCTATCCGGTATATCTGGATCTGGAAGATAATAGTACGATCAATACAAACCATGGCGCCATTGCTCAGACTTTCTTAAACCGAATTACATCAGCCGGATACAGAGGCGGCGTCTATGCCAATCTGAACTGGTGGAATAATTATCTGACAAGCCCTGTGTTTAATAATGCAGCATGGTCAAAATGGGTGGCACAGTATAATTATGAATGTAATTACACAGGTACTTATGACATGTGGCAGTGTACATCCTCAGGTAAGGTTAATGGAATTTCCGGTAATGCAGATCTTAACTTCTGGATGGTGAAGACCTATGATCAGCAGCCGATTGAGGTGGAAGATTCGAATATTATCAGTTATTCCTCACATATGGAGACGTTTGGCTGGCAGCCGACGGTTCAGAACGGATATCAAACGGGAGTGACGGGGTATGGTAAAAGGTTGGAGGCTGTTAAGATCAGTGTCGGTGATGGATATGGTGATCTGGGAGTAAAATACAGTACTCATGTACAGAGTTACGGTTGGATGGATTATGTGGAAAATGGAGCAACTTCGGGAACGACCGGAGAAGCGAAGCGAGTGGAAGCTATTAAGATCGAGCTGACAGGAACGGAAGCACAAAAATATGATATTTATTATCGGGTTCACTGCCAGAGTTATGGCTGGCTTGACTGGGCAAAGAATGGAGAAGCAGCCGGAACACAGGGCTATGCAAAGCGGCTGGAAGCTCTTCAGATCGTTGTAGTTCCGAAAGGATCAGAGGCTCCGGGAAGCACTGAAAAACCATTTGAAAAGAAACCGATGGCTGTGAAATATCAGACGTATGTAAACGGATCCGGATGGCAGGCAGCAGTGGAAAACGGAGCAACCAACGGAACAACAGGTCAGGCCAAATCTCTGGAAGCCTTGAAAGTGACTATTACAGATTCTGATTATGACGGCGGCATCAAATATGAGACTTACATGCAGACCTACGGCTGGAATGGAGAAAAGTCTAACTGGGCGGAGGCAGGACTTGCCGGAGGCGGTAAGCGTCTGGAAGCGGTAAGAATGTCTCTGGAAGGTGAGATAGCAGAACATTATGACATTTATTACCGCGCTTATGTGCAGAGCTATGGATGGCTTGACTGGGCGAAAAACGGTCAGGAAGCCGGAACTTTTGATTATGCAAAGAGAATGGAAGCCATTCAGATTAAACTGGTGGAAAAAGGCGGAGCAGCGCCGGGAGAGACAGATACTCCGAGCAAGCAGGCAGTTTTAAAATACAGTACCCATGTCCAGACTTATGGCTGGAAGGGATGGAGCTTTGACGGAGAGCAGAGCGGAACAACAGGCCAGGCGAAACGTCTGGAAGCGATAAAGATTGATTTTGCTAATTCAAAATATGCAGGAAAGCTTCGCTACAAAACTCATGTACAGACCTACGGTTGGGAGGATAATTGGACAAAAGGCGGACAGATTGCCGGAACAACAGGTCAGGCAAAACGCCTGGAGGCGATTCAGATTGAACTGACAGATGAGATGGCAGAGCAGTACGACATTTATTACCGTGTACACTCCCAGACCTATGGCTGGCTCGGCTGGGCGAAAAACGGTGAATCTGCCGGAACAGAGGGACTGGCAAAACGTCTGGAAGCTATTGAGATCCGGCTGGTAGAAAAAGGCGGAGCAGCGCCGGGAAGCACAGAGCAGGCTTTTATAAAGGGTGAATAAAAAAGAAAATTATCGAGGTGAGAGAAGTTGAGGCGTTTAAAAGGAGTGACAGCCATTGTGCTGAGTGCATTTCTGATCTTTGGAAGTGCGGGAAGCGCTCTGGCATCAGAGGGAACAGTAACCAGTGCTCCAGTTACTTCAGACACCGCAGATAACAGCTTAGAGGATCAGACGGAAAATGGCGGCGTTACGGGGGAAACGGGTTTGGAGGAAACAGAACCTGAAACTGGAGATGAACAGAAAGAGACAGATTATACTACAGATCAAGGCGAAACTGAAAAAGCAGAAAGCGACGAAACGAAGGATTCTTCTGCAGGGATGACAAATTCCGGAGATACAGTAACAGACGATCCTACTGCAGGAGAAGAGACAGGCACAGACGGAACTGGTGAGGAAACTGAAGAGGGAAATGAACAGGATAAGCCGGAGGAAGAACAGATTCCTAAGCTTTCCTATCGTGTCCATGTTCAGAGCAGCGGCTGGAACAACTGGACAGAAAACAGTGGAATCATCGGTACAACCGGAAAAGGGAAAAGACTGGAAGCGATTCAGTTGAAGGTTAAAATGCCGGAACAGGAAGCAACGGAAACACCTGTAGAAGGAACGGATCCAGGAACAACAGGGCTGGACGCAGCAGAGGTGGCTACGGAAGAACCGGAGCAGCTGGCTGGAATCGAGTACCGTGTTCATGCCCAGAGCTATGGCTGGATGGACTGGGTGAAAGACGGCGCACAGGCCGGAACCACAGGCCAGGGGAAACGATTGGAAGCCATTCAGATCCGTCTGACCGGTTCTCTGGCTGATCAATATGATATTTACTACCGTGCACATGTAGAAAGTTATGGCTGGCTGAATTGGACAGCTAATGGAGAAAAGTCCGGAAGCCTGGGGTATGGAAAACGGATGGAGGCTCTGGAGATTCGTCTTGTAAAGAAAGGGGAGGCAGCTCCGACAGGTGAGGGAGACAGCTATAAATACCCTGATCTTTCCTATCAGGCCCATGTACAGTCTGTTGGTTGGCAGGCGGAGAAATTTAACGGACAGACAGCCGGAGTGACCGGGCAAGCCAAGAGAATGGAAGCCATTAAAATCAAATTGCCGGACAGCGAGTATGAAGGCGGAATTGAATATCAGACACATGTCCAGTCTATCGGCTGGCAGGGCTGGAAGAAGGACGGACAGATTGCCGGAACCACGGGCCAGGGGAAACGGCTGGAGGCCATTCAGATCCGTCTGACCGGAGAGATGGCAAAATATTATGATGTCTACTATCGCGCCCATGTGCAGACCTACGGCTGGCTTGGCTGGGCAAAAGGCGGTGAGGAGGCTGAAAAAGCCGGGACGCTTGGTTATGGAAAGCGGATGGAAGCCCTGGAGATCCGTCTGGTAAAGAAAGGGGAAGAAGCGCCGGCGCAGACAACTGCAAGCTTTAAGTATCCACTTGTATCTTATCAGTCACATTCACAGTCTGTGGGGTGGCAGGAGATAAAAGCTGATAACGATATTGCCGGAGTAACCGGAAAAGGCAAGAGAATGGAAGCTATTAAAATTCAGCTTCCGAATATTGGATACGAAGGAAGTATTGAATACCGCACTTATGTACAGTCCATCGGCTGGCAAGGCTGGAAGAAAGACGGACAGATTGCCGGAACCACTAATCAGGCAAAACGAATTGAGGCTATTGAGATTAAGCTGAGCGGGGAAGTGGCAGAGCACTATGACGTATATTATAGTATCCACATGTCGAAGATTGGCTGGACAAATTACGCAGTAAAGGGTGAAACTGCCGGAAGTACTGACTTAAGCAAACGAATTGAGGCCATTAAGATCCAATTGGTAGAAAAAGGCGGAAAGGCGCCGAATACAAGCGGCACAAAGTTTATTGAGGGATATAAAGCCAGCGACATGTACTACAGTGGAACAATCCAGGGAAAAGGAAACAGTGGAAATGTTCAGATGGGTGGAACGCTTGGAACAACAGGTCAGAGTAAACGCCTGGAGAATATTACTGTTACGTTGAACCGCAGGACAGAGGCAATGCCTTCCGGAACTATTAAATATGCAGTGCATCTTTCAAAAACCGGGTGGACCGGCTGGTCGGAGGCGGGAAAAGTTTCCGGATGTACAGACGGCTCTAAAGGGATAGAGGCTGTGAAGTTTAGTCTGTCAGGCGACCTTTCCAAATATTATGATATTTATTATCGTACCTATGTACAGAAATACGGCTGGCTTGGCTGGGCGAAAAACGGGCAGGCAGCAGGAACTTCAAAAATCGGCTACAGACTGGAAGCATTACAGATCAGACTGGTTTCCAAGGATGCCAGCGCACCGGGAGCCAATAGGAATTATTATACAGAACAAAGAATTGTATCAGGTCCGGATGCAGGAATGTATGCACGGGCAAACCTTTACAGTAGTTCGACACCGTATATTATCATGGTTGACAGAGGAAACCGGAAGGTTGGTGTATACCAGGGCTGGAGAGGAGCATGGAAAAACGTAAAATACTGGTCCTGTACAGTGGGAGCACCAAGCACGCCTACAGTTTCCGGAGTCTTTAAAGTGGGAAGCAGAGGATATTATTTTAATTCCGGAAATGTACGCTGTTTCTGGTGGACACAGTTCTATGGTGATTATCTGTTCCATTCTACTACTTATTATCATAATGGAGCAGTAGCAGACAGCAGGCTCGGGCTTGCATTATCTCATGGATGTGTGCGTTTGAATATCAACAATGCAAAATGGATTTATGATACAGTTCCAACTGGGTCAACAGTAGTTGTGTATAACTAGACATAACCGAAAAAGCAGAAAAGAATGGGCGATAGAGCTGTATATCCCTGTTCTTTTCTGTTATTTAAAAATAAAATTAAATTCAGAGGGAATGAATGAAAAGAAAAGGGAAAATAATTGGCATATGGATTTTGGCGGCAATTATGTGGCTTACATTTTGCCCATCCAATCTTTATGCAGAGGAAACAGAAAAAATAGCAATAGAAAAAATGGAGGAATTTTCCTCATGTGAATATCCTGTAGGAACATCAAAAGAAGATATTGTTGCGGGGCTGCCGGAAACAATTACGGGATATGATGCTGCCGGAAAGGAATATGAGCTGGAAGTCACATGGGAAATACCGGAAGATTTCTATACAGATGTTCCCGGTGAATATGTATTTCGTCCAGTTTTATCGGAAGATGGCTATTTATATGCAGCAGAGGGAATGCCGGAACTGCATATTACCATTTTAGAAGAACAGGCAGAAGAGAGGGAAAATGAATTATCTAATGCGCCGGAAGGTCAGGGCGTAGAGGAAAGAACAGTAAATATGGGAGGAGAGTTGGCTCCTGCAGAGCTGAAAATCAACCTTCTTGACCAGCCTTGGGGCGTTACAAAAAGTGGTCTGTCTTTTTCCTGGGAGAACAGTCTGTCTGGAAATATGGGAAAGCAATCTGCTTATAGAATTGTAATTTCCCAACGAGAGGATCAGCTAAATAAAGGAGAATATGTTTTTGATTCGGGATGGAAGGACGGTTCTGAGAATACCTCTGTGCTGATGGATCTTTCAGGAGTATTAAAAGATGATGAATTGTATTACTGGCAGGTACAGATAAAAAATTCGGACGGTGTGGAGGGACCTCTTTCTCTTCCACAGGCATTTTCTACAGAGACAAGCTGGACGAGCAGGCAGGGAATATGGGGAAGTGAAGGAAAGCGGATTGTCTTCTTGAGAAGAGAATTGGATATTCCGACTAATGCGGAAAAGGTGGTTTTAAGCGCAACTGCTTTAGATGGAACAAGGTCAAGGCAGTATGTGTATAATCTGTATGTAAATGGTACAGAGATCGGACTTGGTCCTACCAGACCAAATGGAAAACAGCTGGATTATGATACTTACGATATTACAGACTATGTAGAAAGCGGGAAAAACACTATAGGTGTGATTGCCTATTCAGAAAACAACTCAGCTTTCCTTTGTCAAATGACAGCTTATTTATCGGATGGCTCAAAACAAGTGATAACAAATACGGGATATGACAGAGCAAACTGGCGGGCTTTAGATGGAGATGATATTTTTATCGGTTCATCTAACAGCTCTATAGGTACAAGCTATTATACTGCAGTACAGGACAATATTAATGCATCATTATATCCTGCTGGCTGGAACAAAACCGGATTTCATGCATCAAATTGGAAAACCCCAACATTAAACAGTCGTTTTGAAGGGTATACGCTCCAGCCTTCCCAGAATGATATTTATAAACATTGTGAAGTGACACCGAAGTCTGTGCAAAGAAAATCAGATGGCTCTTATCTGGTGGACTTTGGAAAAGAGATTATAGGAACAATCCGGTTAAATATCAACGGAAGAAGTGCCAATGTTACATTCCAGTATGGAGAAGAACTGGATCAGAATGGGAATGCAAAATATAAAATGGCAACCGGGAATACCTACCAGGAAACGTGGAAGCTAAAAAACGGGCAGCAGAATCTTTCAGGCATCGGAATGAAGGCTTTCCGCTATGTTACAATCAGAAATATGCCGGTAAGCTTGACGAAGGATCAGATTACAGGCTTGACAGTGCGGAGTGCGTTTGATGAAGAAGCATCGGATTTTGAGTCATCTAACAGTGTTCTGAATGATATCTATGATATGACGAAGTACACCAGTAAAATGACAACACAGGGGTTGTATGTGGATACGCAGAGCAGAGAACGATTGGCTTATGAGGGCGATGCACTGATCACAGGTATGACAAGTTTTAGTTATTCGCCAACGTCTACAGCTTTTAAATATTCTGCAGAATATCTTCTCAATAATACAACCTGGCCGTCGGAATACTCCCTGTACAATATTATGGCCATATATCAGCACTATCTCTATACAGGAGATAAGCGTATGCTGGAAGAGTCTTATCAGGCTCTGAAGAGTAAAACAATGGAACAGTTTTTTGATCAGTCCCAAGGATTGATGAAAAGAGCCACAACTTCATTTCAGCATATTATGGTAGATTGGCCGGCAACGGATATTGACGGTTATAAGACGACAGATGCATATTATAATACTGTGTTCAATGCAGTGTGCGTGGGCGGTTATGAAGATATGGCATCCATTGCAGCGGCTTTGGGGAAGGAAAGTGATCAGACCTATTATCAGAATCTTGCAGATACGATCCGGACGAATATGATCCAGAAGCTTTACAATAGCCAGACAGGCGAGTTCTATGATGGCTTGAAGCAGGATGGTTCAGTAGTACGGCATTCGGCGCAGCATGCGACGGCATATGCGCTTGCTTTTGATATTTATAACAGCCAGGGTATGTCTGACAAAATGGCTTCAGCAATAGAAGCAGACGGCGAATTGAAGATGAGCGTATATGGCAGCTATTTTCTGCTGCAGGGGCTGTACAACAGTAACCATGGCACTTTGGCCAGAAAAATCATGTCAAATCCAGATGACGAGATGGGAGTCAGAAGCTGGGCTTATATGATGTATAGCCTGGAATCTACAATTACAGCGGAAGCCTGGAATTATGCGAATAAGCCAAATATGAGTTTAAGCCATGCCTGGGGTTCGGCGCCAGGCAGTATGCTGGTGCGGGGAATGTTCGGTATTCAGCCCACATCGCCAGGATTTGGAACTTTTGATATGAAAATCCAGCCAGGCGGCGTTCAGACGGCATCTGTAAAAGTTCCTACAATGAAAGGAGAAATTGAAGCCTCCTATACAATAGGAGGATCTGGGAATATTACCTGTCATATAAGGGTCCCGGCAAATTCAACGGCTAATCTGTATGTGCCTGTAGGAACAGGAAGCGGAGCGGTTTCTGTCAATGGAAATGCAGTAACGGCATTGCAGGATAAGGCAGGTTATACTGGATGTACGCTGGAAGGTGGAGAATATACAGTTGAGGTACAGGCAGGGATTGCTACAGATGGTTCGGAATTTGTAGAAACAGATGTTGTAACAGATGTTTATTCCGGAGGCTCATGGGCTGGAGAAAAGACAAATGGCCTGATCCAGGGAGATATTGGCGGAGACAATATCGAAGCAATAAGAGCCAGGATTAAAAATGCGTCTGTTTCAGGAGGAATAAAATACAATTCCTATATGCAGTCTTATGGATGGCAGAAAGAATGCAGCGATGGGCAAGTCAGCGGCATGCCAGATGGAAATAAGCGTCTGGAAGCTATTACAATGGAATTGACAGGAGAGTTAAATTCACAGTATGACATTTATTACAGAGTATATGTAAAAGACTGGGGATGGATGGATTGGGCGCAGAATGGTGAGCCGGCGGGATCCTCCGGTTATGCAAAAAGTATTCTGGCTTTGGATACAAGACTGGTAAAAAAAGGGGAATCAGCTCCTGGTGACCGGGAACAACCATATAAGACAACAGACAGAATGGTGGCGTACAATACGCATGTGCAGAGTTATGGCTGGCAGGCAGAAGTAGGAGATGGAGACATTTCTGGAACTGTGGGCGAAGCGAAGCGTCTGGAAGCAATCAAAATCAGTGTACATGTACCAAATGTATCCGGTGATGTTCAATACAGTACACATGTACAGAGCTATGGATGGCAAAACTGGGTGAAGAACGGACAGGAGTCAGGCACAAGCGGAGAAGCCAAACGTCTGGAAGCTATTAAGATAAAATTGACTGGAGAATTGGCAGAAAAGTATGACATCTATTATCGTGTACATGCCCAGAGTTATGGATGGCTTGGCTGGGCAAAAAGTGGAGAAGAGGCCGGAACGGAAGGAATGGCGAAACGCCTGGAAGCGATACAGATTCGTCTGGTAAAGAAAGGCAGTTCAGCCCCCGGAAATACTTCCGGACATTTTATCACTCCCAAGGTGACTTATAATACCCATGTCCAGAGTTACGGTTGGCAATCAACGGTATATGATGGAGGAATATCTGGAACAGAGGGGGCAGCGAAACGCCTGGAAGCTATTAAAATTCAGCTGTATAATCCGGAGACATCTGGAGATATCCAGTATAGTACCCATGTGCAGAGTTATGGCTGGCAAGGTTGGGTGAAGAATGGCCAGATATCAGGTACCAGTGGTCAGGCGAAACGTCTGGAAGCTATTAAAATCAAGCTGACTGGAAAAATGGCGGAAAAGTATGATGTATACTACCGTGTACATGCTCAGAGTTATGGCTGGCTCGGCTGGGCGAAGAATGGAGAAGAAGCGGGAACGGAAGGAATGGCAAAGCGCCTGGAGGCGATACAGGTTGAATTGGTAGAAAAAGGTGGTAAAGCGCCCGGAACAACGTCTGGTCATTTCCATTCAGCACAGGTAGCATACAAGACTCACGTTCAGAGTTATGGCTGGCAGTCAGATGTATTTAACGGAGCTACATCAGGAACCGTAGGAAAGGCGAAACGCCTGGAAGCTATTACAATCAGAAATGCTGTTTCCGGAGTACAGGGAAATATTCTGTATCGTACTCATGTACAAACCTATGGCTGGGAAAGTTCATGGAAGAAGAATGGACAGATATCAGGTACAAGCGGTCAGGCCAAACGACTGGAAGCAATTTGCATTAAATTAGATGGAGAGCTTGCAGAAAAATATGATGTATATTATCGGGTACATGTAGAAAGTCATGGTTGGCTTGGATGGGCAAAGAACGGGGAGCCAGCTGGAACGGAAGGAATGGCTAAGCGTCTGGAAGGAATACAGATCCAGTATGTAGAAAAGGGTGGTAAAGCGCCCGGAAGTACAGACAAGCCGTATTTGAAGTGAGAATAATTACTAATTTGGGACGGGGTTTAGATAAAAATCCCGTCCCAAATTAAAATGTGAACTTTATTTTGTTTCAAATAAATGCGTGATATGTATTTACTTGAGACTAAAATCCCCCTTCTTCCCCTTCTATGAGAACATTATAAACTATGCAAAGTTAATGGCATAGAGGTTGTTTCATACGCTGAATAGTGTTATAATCCTCTAGGAAACTTAAGGATTTAGATTATTGAAAAACGTATCAATAGGATATAAGAAGATATATAATACCGAAAGACAGTAGTATGAGTGATAAAGTAGTAAAGCAGAAATCAATTACAATTAATTTGATAGCGAATGGGATCAAGACTTTGATGTCTGTCTTATTTCCCTTAATTACCTTTCCCTATGCTTCTAGAGTGTTGGGGGCAGCGGGCATTGGAAAGGTGAATTATGCGAGTTCTATTATATCATATTTTTCATTGTTTGCTGCATTGGGAATCAGTACCTATGCGGTTCGTGAAGGTTCCCGAATTAGAGATGATAAAGAGAGATTTAATAAATTTGCAAAAGAAATGTTGAATATAAACCTTATGACAACATTTCTTTCCTATATTTGTCTGGTGATTTTTTTGTGCCTCCCTGTTTTGTCTAATTATAAAAACTTACTAATTATTTTTAGTGTAGGAATTGTTTTTACAACAATTGGTATGGAATGGCTTTTTATTATAAAGGAGGAGTATGCTTATATAACTAAGAGAGCTATTTTGTTTCAATTTGTTTCTCTTGCATTGCTTTTTTTACTAGTTAGGAGCAAAGAAGACTATGTATGGTATGCTTCCTTGACAGTTATTTCGTCAGGCGGATCGGCAATTCTTAATTTTTTCTACTCTAGAAAGTTTGTAGATTGGAGAAAAAAATATCATTGTGAGTATAGAAAACATATTAAACCTATTTTATTGATTTTTGGAACGAGTCTGGCATCAAGTATTTATATGACTATGGATACAACTATGCTTGGTGCTATGAAAGGTGATACTTCTACTGGAATTTATACAGCGGCAGTGAAGATTAATTCTGTTATTAATACATTGTTAAATACAATTTCAGCGACTATCCTTCCTAGAGTGTCCTATTATATTGGTAATGGATTAAAAAATGAATACCGTGAATTGATGAAAGTATCTGCAGATATATTGTTTATGATAGCAATGCCGATTGCAGTTGGGATGATATGTACAAGTGATATTTTGATTGTGTTATTTAGTGGAGCCGAATTTATTTCTGGAAGTTTTGCGGCTAAGATACTCTCTGTAAAATTGGTTGTAGGAGCAGTCAATAGAATATTGGCCTATCAAATTTGTATTCCTTATAAAAAGGATAAGGAAGTTCTTATTTCTACAGTTGCAGGGGCTGTTTTCAATCTTTTGGCAAATGTTATTTTGATTAATTTTTTTGATGTGAGCGGTGCTGCTATTGCAACTCTATGTTCAGAGTTAATTGTATTTTGTGTTTTGACAGTCTATATTAGACCTTTTTTTGAGACATATAGCCTTTATAAACGTATGCCGGTATATTTTTGCGGTAGTATATGGTTTTTGGCAGTTAGAGAGGTAGTTGATATATGCATCACAGATATCGTTTTAAAGTTAATTGTGACGATTTGTATATGTAGTCTAGGGTATTTTATATTTCTAATTATAATAAAAGATCCTTATTTGAAGATGTTTTTGAGGAAAGGTAAAGAAAAATTGTTATAAAGGATAGAAAAATGGATATTGTAAATTGTGTGGGTAAAGAAAGAGAAGGGGAAAAAATTAAACGTGATGTGGGAGTAGAATTTCTTAGAATCATAGCTTGTGTTATTGTAATAGGCACACACGTGAAATTGCAGGATTTACCAGCTTTATTGCCATTGCATCAAATTGATGTTAGCAAAACAATCATTGGAGGCTTTTTGGGAGAAGGAGTTACAATATTTTTCCTAATTATGGGTTTTTTCTTCTTTAATAATAGTAGTTTTAAAAAATTGTTATTTAAAGTATTTAAAACAATTATCATTCCTGCCTTTATTTATATTTTTGTAGCACAAATTTTAAGCCGATGGGTTTGTGGTGAATCAAATTTGGTACAAAGCATTATTTACCCGAGATTTACACTGGAAAATATAAGTGGAATTTTTTCTTGGGATGCATCGAAAATTCATTTAGGAAGTCACTTGTGGTATTTATTTACTTATGTGCAAATTGTTTTTTGGTTCCCTGTATTGCATTATTTTGTAAGGGAAGGGGCACAAGCAGGTAAAGTAAGAAATATTTATTGATTATGAGTGGGATTACAGTCGTACTCGGAGATATACAAAAAATAGTTTCTTTTGACTGGGGAATTATTACCTGGTACAGCGTTACTCCAATATCAATTTTTATTGTAATTTTAGGATATGAGATTTATCAAAAACGCAGGATTTTATACGGTAATAGAAAGATGTTTCTTTGTGGTATAGTGCTCTATCTGACAGCACACGTTTTACTTACATTTTTTCAGCTAGTTTTATATAAAAGAGACTATACAATAGGACATGTATTTTCGTGGGATAGTACATTTGCAATTTTAGGTGCAGTAGGCTTGACAATATCTGTGCTTTCTATTGATTTTAAATCAGGCCGATTAGAAAAAATAATATGTTATGTAGGAAAAAATACATTTTACATATATCTTATCCATTTTCTTGTGATTAAAAAATTGGATAGTTTCGGATTTGGGAAATGGCTTCTGCTCAAAAGTGGTAATGAGGCAGTAGGTGAAGTGATATATACTTTCTGTTATATAACAGTTGTTTTTGCTATATCTTTAATAATCTCATCAATGATAGAAATGGTGAAATTTATCATTAGAAATATAAAAAATAAAAAGATTGAGGTGGAGTAATGGATTTGTATAATTACAAATATATGGATGAATTGTTTCTGGAAAACTATAAAAAGATGGAGCAATTAGATCTTTGTACAGAAGATAATTTAACAGTCGAAGAAGTAATAGAGGGGACAATATTGCCATATCGAGTTGTTGGAAACAGTAAAAAAGCAGGTGTTGTCAATCAAAACGGAGAGTATGTTGCATTGTCAGCCTTTGAAGCACTGTCTGAAGTGGATTCTTGGGGAGGTTCATATCAAATAGAGAGTGCAGAATATTTGGACGAGACAGTTTTATATTTTGGACGTTTTTGGAAACATTGGGGTCACTTTTTAATGGATATGGTTTCAAGGCTTTGGTGGATTATAGAAAATGACATGAATATAAAAATTGCATATGACGCACAAGAGGATATTCAAGGAGTGTATTGGGAATTTTTAAGATTGTTGGGAGTGTCAAAAAACCAAATGGTTCGTGTAGAAAATCCCACAAGATTTGCAAAGGTTATCGTCCCAGAATGTGCTCATAAACCAGGGATTAGCTGCAATGTGAGATATAAGAAAATTTTTGATATTGTTGCACAAAAAGCGTTACAGGAGTTTGAAGATTACGATAAATATCGAGATAAGTCCATATATTTTACAAGAATGCAGATGAAGCGGCGAATCCCTTTTGAGGTAGGGGAAAGGGATTTTGAGAGACTCTTTTCAAGACAAGGATTTGTTGTAGTTGCCCCAGAAAAATATTCTCTAGTTGAGCAGATAGCTATGATAAAAGGTGCAAAGAGAGTAGCTTGCCTTTCTGGTACATTACCACATAATATGATCTTTGCTCAAGACGGAGCAGAATTGATTGTTGTAAGAAAAACCAATAAACCTAATTATAGGCAAGTCAGTGTAAATCAACTTAGAAAATTGAAAGTAACAAACATAGATGCGCACATTTCGCTGAAAGCGGTTGGACCGGGAGGACCGTTTGTTCTAGATATAAACAAAAATGTCGAAGCATACTTTAAAGACTGTTATGGAAAATGCGATTATTCTAAAGTCTTGCAGTGGTTCAAACGTAAGATAAGATTGATGTGGTATGTTCCCATTTATATTCTTAGGAATAGAAAAATGGATCGGCAGGTACCTTTGTTTGATGGTAAAGTATTTTCTACAACAGTTACAGCAAAGTCAGAGCTTTTTTCTTATTATATCAAACGCATATAAAAAGTGAGAGGGATAAAGTGTGAGTGGACGAATTGGATTTGTAATACTGCATTATAATGCAATAAGAGAAACTATTGATTGTGTAAATTCGATTATGAAAAATATAGATACCGATAATTATTTTATTATTATTGTCGATAATAAATCACCTAATTGTACCGGAGAAACGTTAAAAGAGAAGTACAATAGAAGTGAGAAGATAAAAGTTATTTTAAATGAAGAAAATTTGGGATTTGCACGTGGGAATAATGTCGGGTATCAATATGCTGTCCAAAAGTTGGAATGTTCCTTTGTGTGCATATTAAATAATGATACGCTTGTAATTCAAAATGATTTTTTCGCAGTCATAAACGAAGAGTATAAAAGAAGCCATTTCGGAGTTATGGGTCCTATGATTATTTTAAAGGACGGAAGGATAAACAGGTTGTATTATACTTTGCCCGATGTAGAATTTTTTGAGCACGAAAAAGAAATTATGAGAAAAGAGTATTATATTGCAAAAAGATATCTACGTGTTGCTAAATTTCTATTTGATTTTACAAAAAGTATATTTCATAAAATGTTTCGTCTAAAAGAATGTTCAAGGTTTGATGCCTATTTTACTAGTAAAGCGCTCAATAGCAGGCATGAGGATGTCGTATTACACGGATGTTGTCTTGTGTTCTCGCCAGTTTATATTGAAAACTATCAGGAAGCATTTAACCCAAAAACTTTTCTTTATAAAGAAGAAGAATTATTGTATCTTCGCTGTAAAAACAGAGGATTAAAAACAATATACAATCCTGATTTATTTATTAAGCATTTGGAGGATGCTTCTACAAATTCTATATTAGAAAATAGTAGGGTTAAACGTATAAGATGGGCTAAGAATCAGATGGATTCGTTGAATGTTGTTATTGAGGAGATGAAAAATGGAAAAAATTAGTCCTTTAGTATCAATTGTTATACCAATGTATAATAGAGAAAAAACAATACAGACAGCAATTGCTAGCGTCTTGGCTCAAACATATGATAAAATAGAAGTAATAGTTGTCGATGATTGTTCTACGGATAATTCTGTAAATAAGGTAAAACAATTAAAAGACGATAGGATACGCTTGGTTTTATTAAAAAGAAATAGTGGTGCTTGTGTAGCGAGAAATGTGGGTATTGATAATGCTAGAGGAGAATATATAGCATTTCATGATAGTGATGATATATGGCATAAAAATAAGCTGGAAAAATCTTTATACTATATGAAAAAACTAGAAGCGGATATGGTCTTTTCGGCTTTATATAAACAAGGAGAAAAAAGATATCCTACAGGAAGAGTGCTTCCTAAAGTTAATTTGAATCAAGAACAGGATAAAATTGCATTTTTATTAGGAAGTAATTGCGTCAGCACTCAAACAATTGTTATAAAGAAAAATGTCAGTGAGAGAGTTCGATTTGATGAATCTCTGCCAAGATTTCAAGACTGGGATTTAGCACTCCAGATTGCTTTGGCTGGATATAAAATACATTTTATCGAGGAACCTTTGGTAGATTGCTATGAGCAAGAAGATAGTATTACTAAAAATTCATCTAAAGCAGTTAAGGCTTATGAGATTTTGGAAAAGAAGTATGAAAACTGGCGGAAAAATGATAAAAAAGCAATGCTTGTTTTTTATAGTTATGCTGGGAATTTACTGGAAAAGAACGGAGTAAGTGGAGCTGAATACTTTAAAAAAGCATATGATGTGAGTAAAGCTCCAAAGGATTTTGTTCGATATATACTGGCAAAAACAGGATTGTTTAGGCCTGTTACTAATATTATGGATAAATTTTTGTAATGGAAATAAAAAGGTAGATTATGAGTAAAAAAATTGCAGCTTCAATTGTGTTGTACAATCCTGAAATAGCAAGATTAAAAGAGAATATATCTTCTGTTATTAATCAAGTAAATCAAATTGTATTGGTAGACAATGGAAGTAAGAATATAGAAGAAATAGACAGTTTAGAGATAGTAAAAAATCACTGTGTATTGGTAAAGAACAGAGAGAATAAAGGATTGGCTCGGGCTTTGAATCAAGCTATGGAATGGGCAGCAGCAAATAAATATGAGTGGGTTCTTACTCTGGATCAGGATAGTGTTGTAGATGAGAAGTTGATACAGGGTTTGGCAAAACATATTGATAAAGAGAAAATTGGAATAATTGCTCCGAAATATTTGGACAGAAACAGCAAACGATTATCAGATATAGAAACTGGATGGAAATTTGTACTAAGATGTATAACATCTGCTTCACTGACAAAAGTGAGCGTGTGGAGAGAAGTGGGAGGATTTAACGAAGAACTTTTTATTGATTATGTAGATTATGATTTCTGCGCCAGAATTGTACGGAATGGATATGGAATTATTATGGATTCAGATGCAATGATTCTCCATGAAATTGGGCACGCTAAGCAGATTTTTTTTGGAAATAGATCCTATGTTCTTTATAATCATTCAGCTTTTCGAGATTATTATATTGTTAGGAATACACTATATTATTGTTATGCTTATCCAGATGTATGGGATGTTAAAAAAGAGAAAAAAGATCTTTGGATCCGAATCATGATGATAGCCATATTTGAACAGAACCGTTGGGAAAAAATATGCGCTATGTTTAAAGGCTGGAAAGATTCTAAAAGGTTAATTAGTGATGAAAAGAAAAGGAAGAAAAAAACAACAAAAGATGTTAAAGACCGGTTTAATAATTATGCTAAACTTAAATAAGATGTAGGTCGGGATTGTTGGATATAGAAGACTATAAAAGGAGAGGTTCTTTATGAATATTGCAATATTAACAGCTGCAGGAAGCGGAACAAGGATGCATCAGGATATACCGAAACAGTTTTTACATGTAGACAATAAACCGATTATTGCTTATACGATGCAGGCGTTTCAGGATCACCCAAGTATTGATGCAATAGTAGTTGTGACCTTAGAGGCATGGACGGAAGTGCTTTATGCATATGCGAAACAATTTAATATATCTAAGTTGTCAGTCGTAGTGAAAGGCGGATCTACAGGACAGGAGTCCATTCATAATGGATTGTTAGCCATAAAGGAAAAGTATGGGGAAGATCATACGGTGATTGTGCATGACGGAAATAGGCCACTTGTATCGACAGAGATTATTTCTGATGCGTTAGCGACTTTTAAACAATATGGAAGTGCGGTAGCAGCTATCCCTTGTGTAGAAGCGATGTTTACGAGTGGGGATGGAGTGACAGCAGTAGATGAAGTGCCAAGAGAAAAGGCGTTCAGAACTCAGACTCCGCATGTATATACGGTAAAAAAGCTTTTATGGGCGCATGAGGAAGCAGGGAAAAGAGGGATTACTAATACCGCTGCTTCCTGTACTTTGATGTACAAATTAGGAGAAGAAGTCTTTTTTTCCAGAGGATCAGAGGAAAACTTTAAGATAACAACAACAGACGATTTAACTATTTTTAAAGCAATGCTGAAAACCAGAAAAGAGGAATGGATAAAATAGTAATGAAATTATTAAAGAAGAATGTATTTCAAATGGCGTGGGAACAAGTGTCAGATATTGTTCCAAGAAATAGCTCTATTTTAATTACTGGGGCAAATGGTTTGATTGCATCTGACTTGGTAGATACATTGATGTATTTTAATAAAGAGTATGCAATTAATAACAAAATAATTGCGCTGTGCAGAAATAAAGAAAGGGCTCAAAAAAGGTTCGCTTCTTTCTTGGACTGCCCTTTATTCGAACTGGAAATACAGGATATCAGGGAATTTAGGATGGAGCGGTATGTAGATTATGTTGTACATGCAGCCAGTAACGCCCATCCAAAAGCGTATGCAACAAGGCCAATAGAGACAATGCAAACAAATCTGCTTGGAACAATACAAATTTTAAATTATGCCAGTTCAGAACAGTGTAAAAAGGTGGTTTATGTTTCAACTTCAGAAATATACGGGGAAGTGCCAGATGGTGTGGACAGGTTTCAAGAGACAGAATTTGGATGTATCAATACGCTTAACCCAAGATCATGCTATTCAGAAAGTAAAAGGTGTGCCGAAACGTTATGTGCCTGTTATGCAAAAGAGAGAGGAATAGATATTTCTATTGTAAGACCGGGGTATATTTACGGGAGACAAATTACAGAAGAAAACAGTAGAGCAGATGCACAATTTTTACGGAAGGTTCTTGCAAAAGAAAATATAATTATGAAAAGCAAGGGAGAACAAAAACGTTCTTATTGTTATGTTATGGATGCAGTGACAGCTCTGCTATATGTTATGGTAAGAGGAAAAACGGGAGAAGCATATAATATTGCAAATTCTAATTCAGAGGCAACAATAAAACAATTTGCTGAAACGATGGCTCAAATTGGCGAAGTCTGTGTTGAATTTGATCTTCCTAGTGAAGAAGAGAGAAGTGGCTATTCAGTCATAAAAAATTCATTATTAGATGACGGAAAATTAAAGAAATTGGGCTGGAAGGCTTCTTATGATTTAAAGCAGGGATTGACAGCTGTTATAAAGGGATAGTTAGATTAATAAAAATTTTGTGGGTGAGATAATGGCTTTAGTTAGTGTGATTATGCCGGTATATAATTCGGAAAAATATGTAGAATCTGCTGTAAACTCAATACGAATGCAAAGCGAAAAAGATATTCAAATTATCTTGGTTGATGATGGATCAAAAGATCGGTCTGGTGAAATATGCGATAGTTTGGCTAAACAGGATAGTAGGATTACTGTGATTCATCAGAAAAATCAAGGGATTTGTGCGGCCAGAAATAGCGCATTAAAAATTGTAAATGGGGAATACATTACTTTTTGTGATAATGATGATGAATTTCTTCCTGATTTGATTAAAGATAATTATAGGATTGCAAAAAAATACAATGCAGATATTGTACGCTTTTGCCGAAGAAGAATTGTTTCAGTCAATGGAAAAATCGTGAGAGATTCTGTTATGGACAACTTTCCTTTTTTGGTGATATCAAAAGAGGATTATGCCAAGTATGATCATGAAATCAGTAATGCAGGGAATGGAGTATGGACAGGATTGTATAAAACCAGTTTTGTAAAAGAAAACCATCTGCATTTTGATGAATTCATGAAATTTGGTCATGAAGATAATATGTTTAATCTACAGGCATATCAAAGATTTAATATAATGGTATTGAATCCTAAAACTTATTACATTTGGAAAAACAGAATGGAACATAGTACAACAGGAAAATTTAATATAAATTATGTGGAATCATTAAAAAAGTGCTTGCAGGAAGATGTTAAGCTGGCAAAACAGTATTCGACTGTGAAAAGCGGATCTTACCAATCAAAATTGGCGAGGGCTTATGTTTATCCTTTATACGATTATTTGAATCTGGCCAAAAGGAAAATTTCTCTTCAGGAAAAAAGAAAAATTTTAAAAGAATTTCGTAGTCAGAATGGATTCCAAGTTCATAACAACTGTAAAATGTTGAAAAAAGATGGGATTCTTATTTTTATTATGTGGTTATTTTTTTATTATAGATTGTATTTGGTACCGTATTTTGCACTGCATATAAAACAGAAAATCTTTAATAGCTAAAGGAAAGAAATATATTATGAGAATAAGTAAAGATGAAGTGACGCCAAAGTTACAAAAGATACAAAAAGAAATATATTTAGATTTTCAAGAATTATGTAAAAAACATGATATACCTTTTTTTGTTTCAGGAGGAACAGCTATAGGGACAATACGTCACAAGGGATTTATTCCTTGGGATGATGACATAGATGTATGTATGTTAAGAAATGATTATAATAAAGCTATTTATTATATACGGAAAGAGTTGTCTGATAAATATACAGTCTATGATTGCAAATCAAAAGATGGCTATGTTATGGCTTTTTCTAGATTATGTAGAAACGGGACAAAAATGCAAGAAGATGCAGATACGGACTCTAATTTTACAACGGGCATCTTTATAGATATGTTTGCGTATGATAAAACCACGTCTGATTCTAGACTTTTTAAAAGACAAATTAGAAGAACTTGGTTGATTGCTAGATTAATTGTTTTGAGTAAATATAAGAGACCAAAATTTCCAAACAACTTAAAGGGAATTAAGTTAAAAATAGCGAGAATAATATGTGTTTTCATACATTATATATTGAAAATACTCCATTTGAACAAAAGGGTACTTTATAAGATGTATCTTAAAGAAGCGACTAAATATAATGATTCGCAATATGAATTGTATACAGATTTTTCATATAGTCATCCTGAAAAAGTTTTGTGTACGTACGATATGATTTTTCCATTAAAAGAAATGCCATTTGAAGATATAACAGTGCAGATGCTGAATAATGCAGATAAGTATCTTACGTCTCAATATGGTGATTATATGAAAATCCCTCCGATAGAGAAAAGAATTACTCATAATCCGGGATATGTTGATTTTGGGGATGGCAATATTTATAGAAAAGAATCATAAACAAGTAAACAATAGAGGGTAATTATGAATATAGCTTATACGACAAATGAGTTGTTTGCAGCAAAAGTGGCGGCAAGTATATGTTCCGTTTTTGAAAACAATAAGGATATGGAAGAAATTGTAATCTATATTATTGGAGAGAGTTTGTCAGATAAAACGATAGAAAATTATGATAAACTTTCACGTAAATATAAACGGGACATTAGAATTATACAATTAGATGATATAAATAAATATCTGGATTTTGATTTTGACACAAGTGGGTGGAGTCAGATAATTGTTGCCAGACTTGCATTAGATCAAATGCTTCCGGAGGAAATAGAGAGGATATTATATTTAGATGGAGATACTATTAACATTGCGCCTTTAAATGAACTGTGGCATGCAGATATGCAAGGTGCTGTATTAGGGGCATGTATTGAAGCTACTGCAGATATGAAACGTAGAATTGCTCTGGGAATGGAGACTATTCCATATATCAATTCTGGAGTGCTGTTAATGGATCTTAAACAGTGGAGAGAGCAAAAGACAGGCAAGAGAATTTTGGAGTTTTATAAGGAGAATAATGGAAAACTGGTTTCGTGTGATCAGGACGCTATCAATGGTGCTTTGAAGGGGAATATATTCTATCTTAGCCCTAGGTATAATTTCTACAATATTTATTGGACATATCCATACAAGACATTGAAAAAAAGGATGAAAAATACATTCTATTATAGTAAGGCTGAAGTGAAAAGTGCAATAGATTCTCCTGCAATCATTCATTATCTTGGAGAAGAACGACCATGGAGAAAAGGGAATAGACATAAATATCGGGGTGAATATGAAAAATATTTGCAGAAAACTCCATGGAAAAATGAGAAAATGGAGGAAGGATGGAAACTGTATTTTGTTTTTTGGAACATATTTAATGTTTTAATACGTCCTTTCCCGGAACTTCGATATCAGATCATCAATCATTTAATCCCTGTTATGATGAAATGGAGAAGTAAACAGCTTAAGAAAAAGAAGGCAATTACGAAAGGGTAGAGAAAAATATGAAAAATCATACTTTTGTAGTTTGTGCATATAAAGAGAGCCTATATTTGGAAGAGTGTATTCAATCATTACGGGAACAGAAACTGAAGAGCAATATTATTGTTGTAACTTCAACACCTAACGAATATATCGAGCGTATTTCTGAAAAATATAAACTTCCGTATTATGTGAACACGGGGGAAAGCGGAATAACACAAGACTGGAATTTTGGCTATAAGTGTGCTATAAATAAATATCAGAGCCATTATATTACAATTGCTCATCAGGATGATATTTATGATAGGGATTATCTTTCTAAAATTATGGATCAAATGGGAAAGACTAAGCATCCTTTAATAGCATTTTGTGATTATTATGAAATTCGTGAGCAAAAAAAAATAGAGAAGAATACAGTGCTTAGAGTGAAGCGTCTTTTGCTATTTCCATTGCGGGTTGCCATACTGCAAAAATCAAGATGGGTACGTCGGCGAATTTTATCTTTGGGGTCGCCAATCTGTTGCCCATCTGTTACTTTTGCAGTGGACAATCTTCCGAAAGTAGTATTTCAAAATCATTTTCGGGCATGTGAAGACTGGGAAGCGTGGGAGTTAATATCTAAGTTGAGAGGGACTTTTGTTTATGTTCCACGAAAGTTAATGGGGCATCGTATTCATGAAGATTCTGAGACAACGGCAGCTATAGGGGACAACAAAAGAACCATGGAGGAATACCAGATGTTCTGCAAGTTTTGGCCAAGATGGATTGCAAAGGTGTTAGTAAAGCAGTATTCAAAAAGCCAAAAGTCCAATGAACTAAGTAAAATGTAGGAACGGATGAAATATGAAGAAACTAATTATAATACCAGCGTTTAATGAAGAAAGCAATATTGAAAAGACTGTAACAGCGATTCAGAAAACGGCAACAGACTTTGACTATGTGATTATTAATGATTGTTCTACTGACCGAACCAGGGAGATATGTGAGAAGAATAAATATAATATTGTCAACTTACCAATCAACCTCGGAATTGGAGGCGCAGTTCAAACAGGATATAAATATGCTTATCAACACAATTATGACGTTGCTGTGCAGGTAGACGGCGACGGTCAGCATGATCCGGAATTTTTGAATTTAATGGCAGATTACTTGATGGATAAACAGCTTGATATGGTAATTGGTTCCCGGTTTATAGAAAAACAGGGATTTCAGTCATCCAAAGCAAGAAGAGTAGGGATTATTTTCTTCTCCAAGTTGATAAAGTTACTTACAGGTAAACGAATAACAGACCCTACATCAGGACTCCGCATGGTGGGGAGAAACGTAATGGCACTTTTTGCGGTGGACTATCCAAGAGATTATCCGGAGCCGGAAAGTGTTGTGGCGGTTTTGCGTAGAAACATGAAAGTCGAAGAAATTCCTGTTATTATGCATGAGCGGATGGGAGGAGTTTCTTCTATTTCCTTGAAAAAATCTGTGTATTATATGGTAAAAGTAACATTAGCTATTTTAATTGAGAGAATCAGAAAGTATTAGAGGTAGATAAATGAATATCAGGATTCAAATAATAGTGGCTGTGATTGTTGTAATAGCACTTTGTGTTATTGTTAATATGATACGAAAAAAACGCCTTGAACTTCGCTATGCTCTTGCATGGTTAATTGTAGGTGTTGGAATTTTGATTTTGGACTGTTTTCCTAGCCTAATTGACTGGCTGGCGCATAAGTTAGGGATTGCAAGTCCCGTTAATATGTTGTTTTTCTTTGGCTTTTGTTTTTCGCTCATGATCATTTTTGTGTTGACAATTTCTATTTCCAGGATGTCAATACGGTTGAAACAGTTAGCGCAGGAACTGGCACTGTATGAGAAAAGTAATGACGATGCTCTGGCTGAAAGGAAAGAGAAAAAAAGTGATTAAGGGAGAAAGTTATATGAATACCATTTCCATACAGAAAAAATTTATATATCTTGCTATGATATTTGGAATTTTATTTGTCATGCTGCTTCCGCCGTTTCAAGGACCGGATGAAGATAGTCATTTTAAGAAGGCCTATGTTCTTGCGGCGGGCAATATTTTTCCTGATGTTCATGAAGGAAAAACAGGATATTACTTGCCTGCAGACATGATAGATTATATTTCAGAGCAATTAGAATTGAACGGAAAGCTAGATGAGAAGGTTTCTTACTCTGAAGTGATTATTGCTGAACAAGGCAACGCTTCCTATGGAGAGCAGAAGTTTGAACATTTTTCAACAGTTTCGTCTAATCCGCTTGCTCACGCTGTGCCGGCTTTAGGAATTGTGATAGGTAAGATTGTGGGAAAAATTGCAGGCATGAATCCTTCATATGTGTTTCTACTTTATTTTGCAAGGCTGGCAAGTCTTTTAGTTTATGTTGCTTTGGCCGCTGCCGCAATTAGAGTAACGCCTATTTTAAAGAGAACATTTTGTATGCTGGGGCTAATGCCAATGGCGTTATTTTTAGCTGGAGCTGTTTCATATGATATGCTTTTAAATGGCGCGGCGCTTTTGTTCGCAGGAATGTGTTTTAATTTGCTTTATAAACAAGAACAGATTATGAGTAGAAAATATGCAGTTGTTTTTGGGATTATTCTATTTTTGTTTTATGTCCTAAAGATTGTATATCTTCCTATTTTTGCCTTTCTGCTGATTATCTTGCTGAGAAATATAAGAAATGATAATAAGCAGAAAATCATAAAAAGTATTGTCTTTATGGGTGCAGTTAGTGTAGGGTTGGTGTTGATTACTTCCTATCTGCCGGCGATGTTCGCACCAGAAGTAGGAGCTTCGGGTGGAGGAGGATTATCCGCTTCACAGCAGCAGTTACAATATGTGATTTCCCATCCATTAGAGTATTTGAAAACATTTTTTAATACTTTGAGTATTAGCAGAAATTTTTATGTTTCTTCTACTGTGGGAATGTTTGGATTATTAGATACAAGGATTTTTTCTGTTTTCACTTATTTGTATCTATTCTTTTTGATTGCGGTGGGAATTTCTGAAATCAGTTTAGATAGAGTTGTGGTAAAATGGTATGATAGAGTTGTAATCTTAATAGCAACAGGAGCCTCCTTCTTTGGTATTTTTCTTGCTATGTACCTCAATTGGACCCCTTTGGTATATGGAGTGGGAGCTGATGTGATAGAAGGAGTGCAGGGAAGATATTTCCTCCCACTTTTTCCAGCATTTTTCCTTATTTTTGGAAATAAGAGGATAGCAGAGAGAAAGTGCTTGAGGAGAGTGGCAGAAAAGTGCTCTGAATATGGAGTGTTGGCAAGTATATTGATTTTGCAAGTATCAGTAGCAGCCATTTTATTAAGATTTTGGATTTAGAGGTTGATAGAGATGTTGAGACAAATAAGAGAAATGGCCCAGGCGGGAAGATATGATTTCTATTTATTGAGAAATTTTGGAGTAGACTCTGTAAAAAAGCAGAGGAAAATTCGAGCATACCATAAATGTCCGCCAAAGTGTGTAATGGACAATATGCATATAGTGCCACAAGAAATTTTGGAAAAGCAAAAAAATAAAAAATTTAAAGTCTCACCTAAGATTAGTATTATTACACCTTTATATAATACCCCAAAGCAATTTTTAGAAGAAATGCTGGATTCAGTACAAGAGCAGACCTATCCGAACTGGGAACTGTGCCTGGCAGACGGCAGTACTGATTCTTATGAATATGTGGGAAAAATATGTAAAGCGAGAGCGAAAAAAGATCACAGAATAGTTTATTGTAAACTGGAAAAGAATGAAGGTATTTCTGAAAATACAAATACCTGTATTAAAATGTCGACAGGTGAATTTATCGGTCTTTTGGATCATGATGACAGACTTCATCCCTCAGCCCTCTTTGAGGCTGTAAAAGCTATTAATAAAGAAAATGCAGATTTTATTTATACGGATGAAGTGAAGTTTGGAGAGAAGATAGAAACAATCAACAATCCAATTTTCTTTAACTTAAAACCTGGATTTAGTAAATATGACCTTCGAGCACATAACTATATTTGTCATTTTACTGTGTTTTCCAAACATCTTTTGGACGAGGGAGAATTATATCGTAAGGAATATGACGGAAGCCAGGATCATGATATGGTCTTGCGGATGACAGAAAAGGCCGAGCGAATTGTACATATACCTAAGGTATTGTATTATTGGCGTCTACATTCAAATTCAGTATCTATGGATCTTGATACTAAAGCTTATGCGATTGATGCGGCATTTAAAGCGGTAAAGTCACAGTTGGAAAGAAATCACATAAGTGGCAGTATAAGTAATACCAAACGTTTGAGAACGCTTTATCGAATCAAGTACGATATTATAGATCAGCCTAAAGTGTCTATTATTATCCATGGAACGGCAAATGGAGAAGATGTAGAAGAGGTGATAGATAGGCTGCTAAAAAATACGGACTATCGTCCTTTAGAAATTTTATATGCAAAAAAAGAGAATGTAGCTTTAGATTATGAAAATGTCTCTTTTGTAAATATGGGAGATATTTGTGAGATGAAGAAAACTGAAATATGGAATCATGGGGCAGAGCTTGCAACAGGAACTCATATTGTATTGCTGGACAGATCAGTTTGTCCTCTTTCGTCTGGATGGATAGAAGAGATGTTGATGTATAGTCAGAAAGAGGATGTTCATGCAGTAGCACCTAAAATTTTTTATAAGGATTGGTCTATTGCTTATGCAGGTGTTTCTTTACAGGAGGAATCAAAGACAAAAATTAGAATTTTGGGTCAGCATAATGTGAGAGGTGACGATGGATACGAAGCCCTACTGCGTCATGTACGTAAGACGGCATCGGCGTTTGCTGCATGTATGATGTTTTCTAAAAAGTGCTGGGAAGAAGTTGGCGGCTTTTCGGACCAATGCCCTGGGTATGAGGATATTGACTTTTGTGTAAAAGGATTGGAAGAAGAGAAATATAATATATGGACTTGTTTTGCGGTATTGTCATGTGAAAAGAAAGAAATCTGGGAAGAAAAGACGGATGAGCAGGCACAAATATTCGAAAACAGGCATAGAACAGCGATATGCAATGATGAGACGTTCCATCCGGGATGGGATATATTGCATCTGATTTAGGAGATATAAGATGGATGATATTAAAGTTTTAATGAAAAAGACGGCAAAGACACTGAAAGAGGAAGGCGTTGTCAGCTTTGCTAGAAAAGTAAAAAATTATGGAAAGGTTCCAGGTGATTTGCCAATAGAACCAGTATCACAAATTTATAAGGATGTTCTGTTTATTAACGGGTGTGGTGAAAGTGTGCCGCATCCAGCACGTTACCGTGTCAGTCATCAAAGAGAACAGCTGGAATCTCATAATATCTCTACAGACCAGGTTTTTTATGTACAGCTCCAACTGGATCAGGTAAGGTTTTATCGTACATTTATCTTCTTTCGGTGCCCCTATACGGATACAATAGGCGAATTTATCAAATTGGCAAAAAGTTTGAATAAAAGAGTTCTCTTTGATATTGATGATTTAGTAATTGATACAAAATATACGGATGATATCAAATATCTGCAGACACTTTCTAAAGAGGAGAAAGCTCTTTATGATGATGGAGTTATGAGGATGGGAAAAACACTGCAGTTATGTGATGGAGCGATTACAACGACAGAGAGATTGGCAAATGAATTGAAAAAATATGTTCCTGAGGTTTTTATTAATCGGAATACTGCATCAGAAGAAATGTGTGCGTTGTCAGAAGAGGCACTGAAATGTGTAAAAAGGAATTCGGAAAAAGTAAGGATTGGTTATTTTAGTGGAAGTTTGACTCATAATGATGATTTTCTACTGGTGCTGCCGGCGTTGGCAGAAGTTATGCGGGCGAATCCTAATGTAGAACTTCATATATGTGGTGAGTTGGATCTTCCGGAAGAGCTTGGAGGATTGGAAACTCAGGTTGTAACCCATCCCTTTGTAGATTGGAGAAGACTTCCACAGCTGATTGCAGAAGTAGATATTAATATTGCGCCTTTGGAGGAGGGGATTTTTAACGAAGCTAAATCAGAAAATAAGTGGGTAGAAGCTGCTTTGGTAAAAGTGCCGACAATAGCCAGCAATGTAGGGGCTTTTGCCCGGATAATTCAAAACGATATTACAGGGATTCTTTGTACAACAAAAGAAGAATGGAGAGAGCAGCTCGAAAGGCTTGTAGAAAATAAGGAAGAAAGGTCTCGTATTGCCGAGAGCGCCTATCAGTACTGCAAAAAAAATTGTGTAACAATTTATACCGGAAGCCCTCTTAGAAATTTTGTGTGTAAATATATGACACCCAATTATGCATTTGCTCTTCCCTCTTTAAATATCAGCGGGGGAATCATGGTTGCAATCAAGCATGCTATCATTTTGCAGGACCAGGGATATGATGTAATGCTTTTAAATGATAATGAAGCAACAGCGACCCCGTGGTGTGAATACGAAAATCATAAATTTCCAGTTTTAGGACAAGATATTGGGAAGTTTAATGGTCGGATAAATACCGCAATTGCAACTATGTGGACAACAATGGCTTTTGTAGAACGATATTATAATATCGAAAAACGTAAATATTTAGTACAGGGATATGAGACAGACTTTTATCCTAACGCTAACCCACTCCGTATACAGGCAAACCGGACGTATTTTCCGACACGAGAAATACAGTTTTTGACAATATCCAAGTGGTGTCAGAAGTGGCTGAAAGAAAGATACGGGCAGATTGCGGAGTATGCCCCTGATGGGCTGGATGTGGAAAGATATCAGTTTGTTGAAAGAAAAGATTCTGGAAAGTGTCGAATTTTAATAGAAGGAGATTGTGCAGTAGATTATAAAAATATTGATGAGGCTTTTATTATAACGAACTCCTTGGATAAAAGTAAATATGAAATATGGTATATGTCTTACAACGGAGAACCGAAAGAATGGTATCAGGTAGACAGATTCCTGCATAAAGTACCATATGAAGAGGTTCATCAGGTATATGAACAATGTGATATTCTGTTGAAGACAAGTATTTTGGAAAGTTTCTCCTATCCTCCATTGGAAATGATGGCGACAGGTGGATATGTAGTGGCTGTTCCTAATGGTGGGAATAGGGAATATTTAAAAAATGAAGAGAATTGTTTGTTGTATGAACAGGGAAATATAGAAGAAGCAAAACAGGCAATTGAACGTATTTGTCATGACAGGGAACTTCAAGAAACTTTGAAATTGAAAGGGAGAAAGACAGCTGAACAAAGAAGCTGGGATAATATTAGAAAAGACATATTGAGATTATATCAGTAATTGCTGTCGTTATAAAAATATGAACAATGAGAATATGGCTGTGAAGGTATTCCGTACTTTTAAGCGGGATGGTTTGCGGGGAATAAATGAAAAAATTAGAGAACATATATGCGTAAAAGAGGCGGATCTAAAAAAGGAGAGTTATAGAGATTTTCTTTTTGTTTACAGCAGTGACTGCAAATATGAGCAGAAGGAAAGAGAAATATTTGCTGGTCAGATGAAAATGCTTGAGTTGTTCAATTATTCAACCGAACTTATAGAAGAAAAAAGTTTTACAGAAGATCATCTTCGATACTTTAAAGTGTTTGTTTTAGGGAAATGCAGTGAAAAGAGAGAATTTGAAAATCTGTTTGATAAGATTAAGATATTAAATAAAAAGATTGTACTACTGGAAGAATTGTCAGATTTTCAGCTATATGAGGACGAGGCAGAATATCGGGATAAAAGTCTTTCCATTATGGCAAAAGCAAAAGATTTAATTCAGTATTATAAATCGGTATTGCCTCACAATATTGGCATTTTTTTGCCGGGGTTGGCTATTAGTGGGGGAATTAGAGTCGCTTTAAAACATGCCTGTATATTGCAGGAAAGTGGGAAGGATGTGACGTTGTTTACTTTGGACAGCCGTCAGAAGTGGTATGATGTTGATGGACATATTTTTTCAGTTATAAACTTAAAAGAGACTAATCTTTATGGCTGTATTGATCATGCTGTTGCAACTATGTGGACAACTGTTCCGGTAGTTGAACAATGTAGTACAGCTGTAAGGAAGAGTTATCTAGTACAAGGATTTGAAACAGATTTTTATTCGTCAGAAGATCCATTTTATGTAGATGCGAATAAAACTTATTCACCTCATATAAGTATGAAATTTTTTACAGTCTCAAAATGGTGTCAGAAATGGCTGGCGGAAGTATTTGGGCAGGAGACAGTTTACATTAGAAATGGGATTGAATTAGAGCAATTTAATGAAAAAAAACGAGAATTTTCCGGAAAAATAAGAATACTGATTGAGGGAGACTGCGAGGCAGAGTATAAAAATGTAGATGAAGCATTTCAAATAGTAAATGAGCTAGATTCACAAAAATATGAAATTTGGTATATGTCATATAATGGGAAATCAAAGCCACAATATCGAGTAGATAATTTTTTGCATAAAGTGCCTTATGAAAAGGTTGCAGAAGTATATCAGCAATGTCATATTTTACTGAAGACAAGCTTGTTGGAAAGTTTTTCCTATCCACCGTTGGAAATGATGGCTACAGGAGGTTATGTTGTGGCAGTTCCAAATGACGGAAATGCTGAGTATATGGTAGATGAATATAATTGTTTACTCTATTCGGCCGGAGATTTGGATAAGGCAAAAGAACAGATAGAAAGAATTTGTCAGGATGAAAATCTTAGAAAAAAATTGACTGAAAATGCACAAAAGACAGTAGCAGAACGAGACTGGAAGAATATTGAACCGGAAATCCTTGCATTTTATCAATAAGATAACAGGATTGAAAGGTTGTAAAAGCACTGAAGAAATGGTATACTTCTATTTTGTGTTAGTTGTTTATAAAATCGTGTGCGTTAGAAATAAACGGAGGACTAATAGTGTCAACTTATATACAAAATTTTCAAAAGTTCCGGCCGCTTTTAAGTGAGCTGATTGCAAGGGACATTAAAACAAAATATAGGAAATCCATACTGGGTGTACTCTGGACAATTCTTAATCCATTATTTATGATGATTGTACTCTCGGTGGTATTTTCAAATTTATTTAAATTTGATATCGAATATTTTCCTGTATATTTGTTGAGCGGGCAGTTGATTTTTAACTTTTTTTCGGAGTCGACAACGAATGCTATGGGTGCGATTATCGCCAATGGACCCTTGATTAAAAAAATATATGTTCCGAAATATATGTTTGTTATTTCGAGAATTTTTTCAAGTTCTATTAATTTGCTGGCATCCTTTACAGCTTTAATTTTTGTTATGCTCGCTATGAGGGTTGATTTGCATTATACAGTGCTTCTTGTGCCTATTCCGTTAATTTTTATTATATTTTTCTCTTTAGGGATAGGCTTGATTTTGTCAGCAATAGCAGTGAAATTCAGAGACATTGTACACTTATATTCTGTTTTTGTGACAGCATTGATGTATTTGACGCCTGTTATTTATCCAATGTCTATTCTTCCGGAATGGCTGGAAAAGATTGTATTGATAAATCCGATTACAAATATATTGATCATGTTCAGAGATGTTATGATGAATAATACTGTTCCGAATATTACATCTATTGTAATAGCGATTGTAGAAACTGCAATTGCATTGGCGTGTGGGCTATATGTGTTTTACAAAAGTCAGGATACCTTTATTCTGAATATTTAGAGGTGAATTATGGAAAGACAGGATATAATATGTGTAAATAACGTTTCCATGCAGTTCCGGCTTGCTTCGGAAAAGGTAGACAGCCTGAAGGAATATTTTGTTAAGACATTAAAAAATCAATTGTCTTTTGAAGCTTTCTGGGCACTGCAGGATGTATCCTTCAGTATACAGCGGGGGGATGCATTGGGACTGATCGGTTTGAATGGAAGTGGAAAAAGTACAATGCTGAAAATTATTGCCGGAGTATTAAAGCCTACAAAAGGAAGCGTTGCTGTATATGGAGATGTTGCGCCGTTAATTGAATTGGGAGCAGGTTTTGATTACGATCTGACAGCGGAAGAAAATGTCTATTTAAATGGGGCTCTCATGGGAAAATCCAGAGCAGAAATGGAAGAGCATTATCAGGAAATAGTAGAGTTTTCAGAACTCCACGACTTCATGAACGTGGCAGTGAAAAACTTTTCTTCTGGTATGATAGCAAGGCTTGCTTTTTCTATTGCTACGATTGGTATTCCGGACATTTTAATCTGTGATGAGGTGCTTTCTGTTGGTGATTTCCGTTTTCAGGAAAAGTGCCAAAAACGAATACAGAGAATGTTAGATGCTGGGACGACTCTTTTATTTGTTTCTCATAGCATTGATCAGGTAGAAAGCTTATGCAATAAAATTGCCTGGTTGGAAAAAGGACATTTGAAGATGTTTGGAGAAGCAAAGGAGATTGCGGAGATTTATAAAGGGGCTTATTAAGGAGCAGAGATAAAATATGAAAAGTAAAATAAAATGGCTGATTGCACTGATTATTCTTGTATTGCTTGCAGGCCTTTATTCTGTAGTAGATAAAAAAACTCCGATATATGATACAGAGATTGATAACAGTGAGTATTTTTCTGTGGATTTGAGAGAAGGTGACAGAATAAGTCAGTCTTTTCTTGCCCCGGAAGATACATTGGATGGGGTTATGATAAAAATGGCTGCTGTAGGCAACTTAGAGGGCACCATTTTGGAATACAATTTGTTTGAAAGCGGAGGAGAGACTGTCTTGGAAGGGGAAACTTCTCTTGGTGAATTGACAAGCGGCCGGTTTTTTCAAATTGATTTTGATCAATTAACTGGGTGCGAAAATCAAACATATGAGCTTCAGATTTTGGTGAAAGAGTGCGATGAAAATAGCAGTATTACCCTCTATTATACAGGTGGAAAGCAGCAGAATACAGAATGTATGATCGGTGATACCGCAGTAGATGGTACTTTGGTTTTAAGGACATTTACCCATCGATTTGATCTGGAAACATTTGTGGTGACTGTTTGCTTTCTGATCTATGTTATACTTTTTATGAGATGGTTGTCCAAGCTGTTTAAGTAATTGTGTGATATGAGGTAACGATGAAAAAACCAGGTTATTATTCTTCCGGAGAGTTTGCCCGCATGGCAGGCGTTACTCTAAGGACAATCCGTTATTATGATAAACAGAATATCTTAAAGCCCTCGCTTGTGACAGAAGCGGGGGCTCGTTTCTATACAGACGAAGATTTTGCACGGCTTCAGCAGATTCTTCTGCTGAAATATTTAGGCTTTTCTTTGGACGATATCCGGGAAATGACATTTGCAGATGCAGATTATCATTTTCTGTTGAACTCTTTAAATATTCAGCTGAAGTTGGTTCAGGATCGTATTGAGAAGATGCAGCTCATGGAGAGAGCGATTCAAGATACAGCAGAAGAGGTTCGTGCGACGCACACTGTAGACTGGAACAGGATGCTGAATCTGATCCACTTAACAGGCATGGAAGAAAGCCTGAAGAAGCAGTATCAGAATGCCTCAAATATTTCAGCCAGAATTAACCTGCATAGTCTGTATTCTCAAAATAGACAGGGATGGTTTCCTTGGATTTTTCAGCAGCTTGGTTTGGAACCTAAAATGAAGGTGTTGGAAATTGGCTGTGGGGATGGCGCGCTTTGGAAAAGTAATATGCAGAATATCCCGGATGAAATAGAAATTACTCTTTCGGATGTGTCGGAAGGTATGCTTCGTGATACGAGAAGAGAACTAGGCGGAGAAGGCCAAAGGTTCTCTTTTCACGCATTTGATTGCCATAAGATTCCTTATGAATCCGAAACTTTTGATGTTGTGATAGCAAATCATGTGCTTTTTTACTGCCAGGATATTCCAAAGGTATGCAGGGAAGTAAAGAGAGTTCTGAAGCAAGGGGGAGTTTTCGTCTGTAGCACATATGGAAATCAGCATATGAAAGAAGTGAGCCTTCTTGTACAGCAGTTTGATAATCGGATTGTTCTGTCGGCAGACAGGCTTTATGAAAGATTTGGTATGGAAAATGGCCGTGAAATCTTAGAAAAGTGTTTTCAAGAGGTAGAATGGCGATTATATGAAGATAGTCTTTTGGTAACAGAGGCGGAAGCTTTGATTTCTTATATTCTTTCCTGTCATGGAAATCAGGCACAGTATATCGGAGAGAGGTATACGGAGTTTCGTTCTTTTGTGAAAGAAAAGACAGAGAGTGGCTTTTATATAACGAAGGAAGCAGGGATTTTCTTGTGCGGGAAATAAGGTGCGATAAGTTTTCAATATGATAAAAAAGGCTTGAAAATTGTCCTTTTGGGCCCTTATACTTGGAGTAAGGGAAGTATGGGAAAGTAAAATATAAACGATGTACGGGAGATTGCTGTATGGGAGAGAAATTAGTTAGTGTATTAATGGTAAATTATAATCACGAGGATACGCTTGCTGAAACAATACAGAGTGTATTGAATCAGACTTATTCTAATTTTCAGTTTATTATTGTAGATGATGGTTCAACAGATAGGTCTTGTGAGATTATAGAAAGCTTTCAAGACGAAAGAATAGAATTATACAAAAGAGAAGAAAATGAGCATATTTGTGTTGCTACCAATTATGGATTTACCAAAGTGAAAGGAGACTATCTTGCCAGGATTGATAGCGATGATCTCTGGTATCCAGACAAATTGGAAAAGCAGCTTTTGTTTATGGAAGAACATCCAGAATGCAGCGTGTGTTTTACATGGTGTGACTTGATTGATGAATATGGAAATAATATTAATGAACTGGAGCCAAACCGTTTAAAGGTTTACGAGTCGGAAACCTTGGAACAGGCACAGTGGATGCGAAGATTTTATTTTTGGGGGAATTGCTTGGCACATCCGGCTGTACTGATGAAAAGAGAAGTACTCGAAAATATAGGACAGTTTACTCTTGCCTATAGGCAGCTTCATGATTTCGACTATTGGATACGTATTGCAAAGCATTATAAAATTTATGTAATTCAAGAAAGACTTATTGCTGTACGGCGTTTTATGAAAGAAGAGCAGAAATATAAAAATGCAAGTGCTGTATCAGAGAAGAATGATACAAGAGTATTTAATGAATTTATGGATATACGTGCGCATTTTTTTGAAGAAATATCTGACGAACTTTTTGTCGAAGGATTCCAAGAGGATTTTAGATGTAAAGATTCCTTTACCAGAGAAGAGTTAGAGTGCGAGAAAGCGTTTTTGCTGTGTAGTCCTCATAAAGGGTGGAATGGAATATCACCAGCAGGACTTGAAAAATTGGCACAGTTGTTGGAAGAGGAGAAAATGCGAATACTTTTAAGAGAAAAGTATCATTTTTCTGTGAAAGATTTATATAGTTTGACAGAAAAGCATTTATTCGCCGATTCTATTTTAGAAAGGAGGTATGAGGAAATAGAATATTGCAACCATCAGCTTGAGTTGGAAAAGCATCAGCTTCAGCAGGAGGTTGTAAATTGCCAAAATTTAATCTCGGAGTATGCTAATTCTACTAGTTGGAAAATAACAGAGCCATTGAGGAAAATGGGAAGCATTGCACGACGGATATGTAAAAAATAGAAATATATAGGATTAGGAAAAGTCAATGGGATATGATAATTCTATTGACTTTTTTGTTTGCTGGTAGTATTATAAAGAAAACGAGGCACGTGTCTCGTAAATGGGAGGCGATTATATGACACAGGAAGAGTTAGCAAGGAAAATCGGCGTTTCTCGGGCGACATTAGATCGTGTGATCAATAATCGCGAAGGAGTAAGTGCAAAAAAGAGGGAAGAGATACTGGCAGCTATTGAAGAGCTGGGGTATAAACCTAATATTAGTGGCAAAATGTTATCCAAGCAGAACAGGACATCAATTGGAGTTATCATAGGAACAGATAAAACTCCGAAAGATGGGCGCGTATTTGAAATTATATATAAGAGTATGCTGGAATGTTCCAGACATCTTGCGATGAGTGGAGTTCGGTTTATTTATCGTCAGATGGTTTCCGGGGAAGCAGAAGAACAAATCCAGATAATAGAGGAACTTGTAGCAGAGGGCGTGAGCGGAATTGCGTTTGCATTTCGGAAGCGGACAGAAAAGCTGTACGCGACTATTGCAAAATATCAAAGACAGGGGATTCAGTTTGTTCCCTATTTTAATACGCTGACGGATCCAAATGTTGATCTGAGGTTTCAGTGCCATTTGGACACAGATCAGGTTAAGGAAGGGCGGATTGCGGCAAGTCTTCTCGCAAAGTTTATGGGAGGCAAAGGGAAAGCGGCGTTAATCAGTGGTTTGGAAGAAAATTATGTTCATCAATTGAGAATAGAGTCTGCACGGCGATTACTGCAGGAAAATTTTTCGAATATAGAGGTTCTGCCTGTATATAAAAATTGTTATCCAGAAGCAGAAGCAGAAGCGATATGTAAGAGGATTCTGGATGAACACCCAGATTTGTCAGGCATGATTGTCAGCTGTGGTTTTTTTGGGACAATTACTTCTTATTTGAGGAAGAGAGGCTTGGAAAAGCAGGTCTCGGTTATTTTATTTGATATCACAAAACGGGCAAAGCAGGATCTCATGGAAGAAAAGTGCGATGCCATTATTGGGGTGGATTTAAAGCAGCTTGGCTACCGTACCATTAAAGTAATTTATGAACTCGTTTTTCGTAATGAGGTAGATAAGGAGAGTTGGGACATTCCCCTTCAGATTTTGTTAAAAGAGTCGTTGGAAGAGAAAAAGGCATAGAGACATTAAAATGATGCTTGCGGAAATGGCAAGCAATCATTTTTCCCTAAAACGAAGCACGTGACTCGTAAAATGAAATGTGAAGATTTGAGAAAGAATAAGGAAAAGGGGGAAAGGTATGAAAGAAAGTAACTATGAGTTGGAAATGAAAAATATCACAAAACGCTTTGGAGGAGTACTTGCTCTTTCGGATGTTTCTCTGACAGTTCGCCATGGTGAGATTCATGCGCTGATTGGTGAAAACGGTGCAGGGAAGTCTACCTTGATGAAGATTTTGGCAGGAGCCTGTAAAAAAGATAGTGGAACCATTTTGCTTAACGGGGAGCAGGTTAATATTGCAGCACCGAAGGACGCGAAACAACTGGGAATTGCTGTCATATATCAGGAATTTATGCTCGCACCGGATTTAAGTGTGGCAGAGAATATTTATCTTGATGAGTTGAGCTCTGGAAAACTATTTCTTCATTGGCGGGAAATGAGGCAGAATGCAAAAAAGTGGCTGGAGAAACTAGGGTTTGATGATATTGATCCGCGTACAAAAGTTCGCGATCTTAGTGTTGCCTATCAGCAGATTGCGGAAATATGTAAAAATTTGATGCATAATTCCAGGATTTTGGTTCTGGATGAACCAACGGCAGTGCTTACTATTACAGAAATTCAGAAACTGTTTCAGGTATTAAAGCAGCTTCGGAAAGAGGGAGTCAGTATCATCTATATTTCACATCGTTTAGATGAAATTTTTGAACTTTCTGACAGGATCACTGTTTTAAAAGATGGGAAGTATGTTGACACAGTGGATACATCCTCTATCTCAAAAGAACAGCTTGTAACAATGATGGTAGGAAGAGAAATCAGTCAGATGTTTCCAAAAAGAAATGCAAAGATAGGAGAAGAGGTTCTGCGAGTGAAAGGATTGTGCGCAGGAAAGACGGTTCAAAATGTAAGTTTTTATGTCCGTAGTGGTGAGATCCTGGGTTTTAGCGGATTGGTAGGATCCGGACGGACAGAAACTATGAGAGCGGTTTTTGGAGCGGATAAAAAGGATAGTGGGGAAATCACCTATTTGGGGGAACAAGTTACTTTTCGGGATTGCAGATCTGCTATTATTCATGGATTTGGCATGCTACCTGAAAACAGGAAAGAGCAGGGGCTGCTTTTGGATCAGTCTATTCGAATCAATTCCACATTGGCGGTGTTAAATAAAAAGATATCAAAAGCCGGGTTCATTCCCCACAGACAAGAAAAGAATTTTGTCAGAGAATTATTGGAAAGTATTTCCACCAAATATGGTAGTACAGAAGATAAGGTGAACAGCCTTTCCGGGGGAAATCAGCAGAAGGTGTCTCTGGCAAAATGGATCGCGGCAGATTGCCGCTGCATTGTTTTGGATGAACCAACTAGAGGGGTGGATGTAGGCGCGAAAGTTGAAATTTATGAACTGATTACGCAGATCGCAGAACAAGGTGTTGCTGTTATCATGATATCCTCTGAAATGCCGGAGATTATCGGATTATGTGACAGAGTTGTGGTCATGCGGCAGGGAAAAGTGACAGGAGAATTTTCAAAAGAAGATATTACAGAAAACAATCTGATAAAAGCGGCAATGGAGGTGTGAGTATATGCATAAAAAATTTCATTTTAAAGATTTTTTGCTCCAAAATAACACATATTTTATATTCTTAATTCTAATTGTGATATGTTCTGTGCTGTCAGATAGCTTTCTTTCTGTGATGAATATAAAAAATATTGCTCTGCAGCAAGCAGGTCCTGTCTGTATCGTTTTAGGTATGCTGTTTGTGATCTTTACCGGAGGAATTGATCTTTCAGTAGGATCATTGATGGCGTTGGGAGGAGCGACTGCCTGTTGGCTGATCGTAAACAGCGGGATGCATTTTATCCCGGCAGTAGGTATTGCTCTGGGAATTGGATTTTTAGGAGGTCTGTTGACTGGTGTTTTAGTGGCATATTGCAAATTTCAAGGGTTTGTAGCATCTCTTGCTGTAATGACAATAGCAAGAGGCCTGGCTTTGGTAGTGACAAATGGGAGCCCGATCCGTGTAGACAATGGCACTTTAAACTGTCTGGCGTCCCCACAGTATGGCTACCCCATGCTTCTGATCGCAATTTTTCTGATTATTCTTTTTATTATTATACAAAGATTTACATCCTATGGAAGAATCGTCATCGCCATAGGAAGCAATATGCAGGCAGTAGAACTGGCTGGAATCCGAGTAAAAAGATATTTGGCTTCTACTTATGTGATATCAGGTGTTTTGAGTGCCCTTTGCGGCTGTTTTGTAGCAGCACGTACTTCTACTGGGACGGGAACTATGGGAGAAGGACAGGAGCTGAATGCTATTGCAGCCTGTGTCATTGGCGGTGCAAGTCTGGCCGGAGGGCGAGGAGATGTGATCAAAGCCGTAATAGGAGCACTGATTTTGGCTAATATTGTCAATATTATGAATCTTTTGGCTGTACCGGCATATCCACAGGATATCATTAAAGGGCTGATTATTATTGCCGCTGTTTTGCTGCAGATTAGTACAGAAAGATCAACAAAAACAGATTAAAAGAGAACAAGGAAAGGAGAGGAAATGATTCTATGAGAGCTGCTGTGTTGGAAAAACCATATGTGCTTAGTTACAAAGATATACCTAAACCTGTTTCAGATGACGAATTTATGGTTATGGAAGTGAAAGCATGCGGCATCTGTGGGAGTGATCTCCGATATTACAAAGGAGAAAATCCATGGGCGCTCCATACACTGGGAAAAGAAATCCCCAACCCCCCGGGATTAGTATTGGGCCATGAATTTTCCGGTATTATCAGGGAAGTGGCTAATCCAAAATATCAGAATTGGATCGGAAAAAGGGCGGCGGTTCTTGCGTTTAAATCCTGTGGAGTCTGCGATCATTGCCGCAGTGGAAATTATCATTTGTGCCGGCATACTGTACATATCGGTCATGGAGCAGGGTGGGGAGAGATGAAATACTACCCGGGTGGAATGGCAGAGTTTTGTCAGGTGTGGAATACAAATGTTTGTGAGCTTCCGGATTCCATCTCATTCGAAGAGGCAGCTCTTCTGGATCCCCTGTCTGTAGCTGTCCATGCCATTCAGTTGTCTGGTCTTGAAATGGGAGATGATGTATTGATTCTGGGAACTGGTCCGATCGGGTTATGTATTGGACAGGCGGTTCGGGCATTTGGAGCAAACCAGGTTTTTTGTACAGATGTTGAAGAGTATTCACTAAAATTAGCAAGAGAGCTTGGAATTTCAGATGTGATACATATGAGAAAAGAAAGTCCGCTTCATGTGTTAAGGAGACATGGACTTGATAAGGTTCGGATTATTTTTGATACGGTAGGGACCTCGGATTCCCAGAAGCTGGCGCTGGGGCTTTTGAAAGAAAGCGGAACTTTAGTGGAGTTAGCAGTAAGTCCAATTGATCTTGAATATAAGCTTTTAGATATTGCCGGAGAACGGCGAATTATTTCATCGGCAAACAATCGGACTGAAGATTTCCTTGCAGGGATACAGCTGATTGAAAGAGGGGTTGTTCAGGCAGAAAAAATGATTTCTCATATTTTTAGTCTGCAGGATATTCAAAAGGGATTTGACTTGATGATGGAGAAAGAAAATGCTTCTGTTATGAAAATTGTAATATGCCCATAGAAAGGAGGGAGACAGGTGAAAGCAGTTGTTTTAAAAAGAGATGGGAAGATACATTTTATGGAAGTTCCCAGACCGGTGCCAGGGAAAGGCGAAGTACTTGTACAGGTAAAAGCCTGTGGAATCTGTGGAAGTGATCTTCGCTATTTACAGGGGGAGAATCCATGGTCAGAGCAGACACTTGGTATCAAAAATGAAAATCCGGACAATATTATCTTAGGGCATGAATTTGCAGGAGATGTGGTAGAGGCCGCTGCTCCAGAAGATAAGCACCTCATAGGGCAAAAAGTGGCAGTGATTTCATATAAGACCTGTGAGATATGTGATTTCTGCCGGCACGACCGGATGAATCTTTGCAAAAGCACTGCCCACATCGGCCATGGAGCCGGGTGGGACGATATGGAATACTATCCCGGAGGAATGGCGGAGTTTTGCCAGGTATGGAGCAGTAAAGTTTATCCGTTTCACTCTATTTCTTATGAAGAAGCCTCTACTTTGGATTTTTTGGCAGTGGCCCTGGCATCTGTACGTAAAATCCCTAAAATTTTCGCAGAGGATGCAGTAATCATTGGTGCCGGTCCGGTTGGACTGATGGCAGCACAGCTTTTGAAATTGAATGGGGCCAGGAAAGTCTTCTGTGTGGATGTATTGGAGTATTCTTTCCCAATTGCAGAAAAGATGGGTGCAGACATGTGTATTCTGGAAGATAAAGATACAGGAATGAAGATACAAGAGATGACGGATGGACAGGGAGTTGGTGTTGTGTTAGATACTGTAGGAGCGGTAGAATCGCAAAAACTGGCTTTTCAAGTGTGCAAGGCAAAGGGAACTATCGTTAATGTTGCTAGTAATGAAAACGTAGTCCGAATACCCATGACAGCTTTGTGCGGTGAAAGAAGCATTGTATCTGTCGCGAATGCAAAAGATGCATATTTCTATGACTGTCTGAAAATGCTGGAGGCGGGAAGAATTGACGTAAAACCTCTTCTCACAGACTGTTTACCATTAAGTCAGGTTCATCTTGCGTTTGAACGCCTGAAAAATCGTGAAGAAACGGGAGCGGTAAAAGTGATTTTGAGTCCATAGGAGGGAAAGAAAATGCAAATAATAGATACCCATATCCATTTGTATGATTTTGGAAAGGGTGACTTAGGACAGCCGGGAATGTCTCCGGCTGGGTATGGGAAGTCGCTTTATCATGGGGAAGAGAGGAGGATTGCGCCGCCTTCCTTTAGGGATTGTGTCAGTAGTGTAAAACTCCTTCTGGAGTATATGGACTGGTGTCACGTGGAAAAAGGGATAATTTTGTCAAATCCCTATTATGGTTATTTCAATGAGTATATTACAGAAGCGGTAAAAAAATATCCTGAACGTTTAAAGGGGGTGGCTCTGGTTGATGTATTGAAAGGGAAGACAGCAGCAGATGAATTAGAGAAAATATACCGGGATAGTGTTTTGTTTGGCATGGCCTTTGAGACTGAAAATACATTTTTCGAGAAACCATATATGCGGTTAAGTGATCCGCTTATAGAGCCGGTCTGGCAATGTATGGATGCATGGAAGCAGCCGGCATTTCTTCATATGTTTACAGAAGCGGATGTGGAGGATGTAGAAATATTATCAGAACGTTATCCGGATATCTCCTTTATTTTATGCCACATAGGAGCAGATGCGGCATGGGGTGTGAGTTCAAAACCGTATACGATTCTGAGGATATATGAGATGATATCGAAGCGGAAGAACGTGTTTGTAGATGTGTCCAGTATCCCTGATTATGGAAAGGAACGCTATCCATTTCCAACAGCAGTTCGGCGTATTCAGAATACCTGGAAAGCGATAGGAGGTGAAAAGATGCTGTGGGGTTCTGATTATCCGGGAATGCTTACACAGGCTACATATCATCAGCTGATTGATATGGTGATGGAAGAATGCAGAGAAATTCCTTATAAGGATAAAGAATGGATTATGGGAGAAAATGCAGAGCGTTTGTTTTTCAGAAAACATAAAGCGGGATATTAAAAAGAAAAAGGAAGAACAAAAGGAGGAACATTATGAAAAAACGATTCTTATCAACGGGGTTATGTCTGGCGATGACAGTATCATTATTATTTGGCTGCGGCAGTTCCGATTCTTCAGAGGAAGGGACCACAGATCAGGAGAAAGACTCGTATAAAGTCGGTTATGCGACAAAAACTTTGTCAGGAGGATACTTTGTAAAGCTGGATGAAGGGTTGAAAGCAGGATGCGAGGATCTTGGATGGGAATACATTTCTATGAATGCAGATCGTGATGCTGATACAGAAAGAGCAAACTTAGAGGCCATGGTTTCCCAGGGGTGTGATTTGATCTTCCTGAATTGTGTGGATCCGGATTCTGCCGTTGCGAACGTTCAGTACTGTGTTGATAACGGAGTTCCGGTGATTGCAGTGGATGGCGGATGTTCGGAGGATGCAGACCTGATCACAACCGTTTATTCTGATAATAAACAAAATGGGCGGGAAGTAGGACTTGCCTATGCAGAACACATGAAGGATACAGACATTAAGGCATTGATGATCAGCGGATCCAAGGGTGATGTTGCTGGATACGAGAGAAGGATGGGACTTTTTTGCGGCATTATCGAAGGGAAGTCAGGTATGAGCGAGGAGGATGCATGGAAAGCTGCAGATGCGATTGAACAGGAATTGATCGATAATGGAAAAGCACAGAACGAAGAAGCACATTTCTATGTGTTAGGACAGGGATGGTCTAACTGGTCTGAGGATGGAGGATTGCAGGCAGCAGAGGATTTGATTACTGCGAATACAGATATTACCACAATTTTAGGGGAAAACGATGATATGGTAATCGGGGCAGGAGTTGCTGTTGACAATGCCAATCTTGAGAATGTGGATCTGGTGGCTGCAGCAGATGGTTCACAAAGAGCGTATGATCTGATCAAAGAGGGAAAATATTTTGCTACAGGTGAAAACAGTCCCGTATTGGTAGGAAATCTGGCTCTTGATATTGCACAGCAGGTTTTGGTGGATGGCAAGACAAAAGAAGATTTTGAAAGAGTAACTATGACATCTGCAGTTGCTGTTACAAAGGATAATGTAGATGAAAGATATGATTACGGCTTTTAAATCATAATTTCGTAACAAATTCTTAATATTTTCAAAAAAAGCTTGAAGGTGACCTAAGGTCACCTTTTATAATGCATGTAGATGGAAATACTGAAAGAAAAGACAGCAATCAAAATTACATTTCAGGAGGATAAAAATGAAAGGTATTATTTTAGCAGGCGGTTCGGGCACACGGCTTTATCCATTAACAATGGTAACATCCAAACAGCTGTTGCCGATTTATGACAAACCGATGATCTATTATCCCATGTCGGTACTTATGAATGCGGGAATCCGGGATATTCTCATTATTTCTACACCGCAGGATACCCCCAGGTTCCAGGAGCTTTTAGGTGACGGCCATCAGTTTGGCGTGGAGCTTTCCTATGCGGTACAGCCAAGTCCGGACGGACTGGCACAGGCCTTTATTATCGGAGAAGAATTTGTGGGAGATGATACAGTTGCCATGGTTCTCGGAGATAATATTTTTGCAGGACATGGCCTGAAAAAAAGACTTCGCGCAGCTGTGGAAAATGCCCAGTCCGGAAAAGGAGCTACTGTGTTTGGGTACTATGTAGATGATCCGGAGCGTTTCGGTATTGTGGAATTTAATAAAGAGGGGAAAGCGGTTTCTATTGAGGAAAAACCGGAACACCCAAAGAGCAACTACTGTGTCACAGGTCTTTATTTCTATGACAATAAAGTTGTGGAGTATGCGAAAAATCTGAAGCCAAGCGCCAGAGGAGAGCTGGAGATCACTGATCTGAACCGGATTTATCTGGAAGAAGGAAAGTTAAATGTAGAACTTCTGGGACAGGGATTTACCTGGCTGGATACAGGAACACATGAGAGTCTTGTAGATGCCACTAATTTTGTAAAAACAATGGAAACCCATCAGCACAGAAAGATTGCCTGCCTGGAAGAGATCGCTTATTTGAATGGATGGATCTCCCAGGAAGAAGTGCTTAAAGTTTATGAAGTGCTGAAAAAGAATCAGTATGGGCAGTATTTAAAAGACGTTCTGGATGGAAAATATCAGGACGGATTATACTAAAAAAGAAAGCAGATAGGAGTAAGTATTATGAACATTATCGTTACCGGCGGAGCCGGCTTTATTGGAAGCAATTTTATTTTTCACATGTTAAACAAATACCCGGACTACCGGATCATTTGCCTGGATTGTCTGACCTATGCAGGAAACTTATCTACACTGGCGCCTGTTATGGATAATCCTAACTTCCGTTTTGTAAAGGAGAGTATTACAGACCGTGAAGCTGTCTATAAACTTTTTGAAGAGGAACATCCGGATATGGTGGTAAACTTTGCAGCAGAGAGCCATGTGGACCGCTCCATTGAAAACCCGGAAGTATTTCTTGACACAAATATTAAAGGAACTGCAGTTTTAATGGATGCCTGCAGAAAATATGGAATCCAGAGATATCATCAGGTATCTACAGATGAAGTTTACGGAGATCTGCCTCTGGACCGCCCGGATCTTTTCTTTACAGAGGAGACACCGATCCATACAAGCAGCCCGTACAGCTCTTCCAAAGCAGGCGCTGACCTTCTTGTACTGGCTTATCACAGGACATATGGACTTCCAGTTACTATCAGCAGATGTTCCAATAACTACGGGCCATATCATTTCCCGGAGAAACTGATTCCGCTTATGATCGCCAATGCGCTGAATGACAAGCCGCTTCCGGTTTATGGAAAAGGGGAAAATGTCCGCGACTGGCTTTATGTAGAAGATCACTGCAAAGCGATTGACCTGATCATTCACAAAGGCCGTGTGGGAGAAGTTTACAACATCGGTGGACATAATGAAATGAAAAATATTGATATCGTAAAGATTATCTGTAAAGAGCTTGGTAAGCCGGAAAGCCTGATCACTTATGTGGAGGACAGAAAAGGGCACGATATGCGTTACGCTATTGATCCGACCAAGATCCACAATGAGCTTGGATGGCTGCCGGAGACAAAGTTTGCAGATGGAATTAAGAAGACGATCCAGTGGTATCTGGACAACAAGGAGTGGTGGGAGACGATCATTTCCGGAGAGTATCAGAACTACTATGAGAAAATGTATGGAAACCGGAAGGAGATGGAATAATGAAGGTTCTTGTAACAGGTGTAGCAGGCCAGCTGGGCCACGATGTAATGAATGAGCTGGCGGGGCGCGGTTATGAGGGAATCGGATCAGATATCCAGGAAGTGTACAGCGGGATTCAGGACGGTACGGCCGTGACTTCTATGCCTTATGTGCCGATGGATATTACAGATGCAGACTGTGTAAAGCGCGTGATCTCGGAAGCTGCTCCGGATGCGGTCGTGCACTGCGCGGCGTGGACAGCAGTAGATCTTGCAGAAGAGGAAGAAAAGAAGCCGATCGTCCAGGCGGTAAATGTGGACGGCACAAGAAATATTGCCAAAGTCTGCAAAGAGCTGAACTGCAAAATGGTTTATTTAAGCACGGATTATGTGTTTGACGGACAGGGAGAGACGCCTTGGGATCCTGACTGCAAAGATTACAAGCCTCTCAATGTTTATGGGCAGACAAAACTGGAAGGGGAGCTGGCTGTTTCAGAGCTTCTTACAAAATATTTCATTGTACGAATTGCATGGGTATTTGGGAAAAATGGAAAGAATTTCATCAAGACCATGTTAAATGTGGGAAAGAATCATGATACCATTAAGGTAGTCAATGACCAGATCGGTACGCCGACTTACACTTTTGACCTGGCAAAGCTTCTTGTTGATATGATCGAGACAGAAAAATACGGTTATTATCATGCTACAAACGAGGGCGGCTATATCAGCTGGTATGATTTTACCAAAGAAATCTTCCGTCAGGCAGTAGAGATGGGCCATGAAGAGTACAGTGAGGACAAGGTGAAAGTCCTTCCGGTCACAACAGAGGAATATGGTGTATCCAAGGCGGCAAGGCCGTTTAACAGCAGGCTGGATAAGAGCAAGCTGACAGACAATGGATTCCATCTGCTTCCTACATGGCAGGATGCGCTGAACAGATATTTGAAGGAAATCGACTTCTAAGAAAGCGGTTTCGGTGAAAAAGAGAAGAGGAGAAGATCATAAATGGGACAGATCAAAGTAGAAAAGAACGCTGGCGGCATTGAGGGCCTGTGCGTGATCGAGCCGGCCGTTCATGGCGATGCCAGAGGCTATTTCATGGAGACATACAATCAAAGAGATATGGAAGAGGCGGGGCTTACCATGCAGTTTGTCCAGGACAATCAGTCCTGTTCTTCCAAAGGTGTTTTGAGAGGGCTTCATTTTCAGAAAGAATTTCCCCAGGGAAAACTTGTCAGAGTGATCAAGGGCGCTGTCTTTGATGTTGCGGTGGATTTAAGAAGCGACAGCAAAACGTATGGAAAATGGTTCGGCATCGAGCTGACAGAAGAAAATAAAAAACAGTTTTATATTCCGGAAGGCTTTGCCCATGGCTTCCTGGTATTGAGCGATGTGGCAGAATTTTGTTATAAATGTACAGATTTCTATCATCCGGGCGATGAGGGCGGACTTGCCTGGAACGATCCTGAGATCGGCATTACCTGGCCGTCTCTGGAAGGAGAGTATAAGGGAAGCGCTTCCGGGGAAGGTTATCATCTGGAAGATGGCACAAAGCTGAATTTAAGCGACAAGGATCAGCTCTGGAGGGGGCTTAAGGATACGTTCCACTTCTAGGAACAAAGAGAGTGAGGGCAGAAGCTAAGAGAGGCTTCTGCCTTTTTACTTTAATCAGGAAACGCTTGCGGAACTCTTTGCTCTTTATTGTGGCAGTTATGCGGTTTTTGTGGTAAAATGATATATAACCATGTGAAAGTGAAACAGAAAAGAAAAAGTGAGGATATAAATAGAAATATATGGAAACATATAAGATCAGCTGGATAAAATTTTTGAAAAAATTATCTCCCTACAATATAAAAAAGGGGATTCTGTATTTTAAGCATTTTGGACCGAAGGAATTTTGGGTCAGACTGACGGAGCGGTTTCAGACAGATGATGTGGATTATGAGGAGTGGTATCGTAATCACAGACCGTCAGAAGAAGAACTGGAGAGGCAGCGGAAGGAAAAGTTTGACTACATGCCGCTGATCAGTGTTTTAGTACCTGTATATAATACGCCGGAAAGCTTTTTAAAACAGATGATCCAGTCTGTGAGAGCACAGACCTATGGAAATTGGGAGCTCTGTATTGCTAATGCGAATCCGGGAAACAAAGAGGTAGGAGATATCTTAAGAATTGCATCAGAAAAGGATCAAAGGATCCGGGTGACCGATGTTCCGGAAAATGAGGGGATTGCGCAGAATACAAATGCAGCCCTGAAGATCGCCTCCGGAGAATATGTGGGACTTCTTGACCATGATGATCTTTTGACAAAAGACGCCCTCTATGAGGTGGTAAAAGCGCTTAATCAGCAGGAAAGGCCGGAGATGCTCTACTCTGATGAAGATAAGGTGACAACAGATCTTACCGAACATTTTCAGCCTTATATGAAACCGGATTTCAATCTGGATCTTTTGAGATCCAATAATTATATCTGTCACTTCTTTGTGGCAAAGAAATCGCTGATCGAAGATGTGGGAGCCTTCCAGGGGGAATTTAACGGAGCACAGGACTATGATCTGATCCTGCGCTGCAGTGAAAAAGCAGCGGGGATTGCTCATATTCCAAGGATCCTCTATCACTGGAGAGTGCATAAGGCTTCCACAGCGGATAACCCGGCAAGTAAAATTTATGCATTTGATGCGGGAAAGCGTGCCATCGAGGAGCATCTTAAGCGGTGCGGCCAGGACGGAGAAGTTTCCCATGCGAAGGATCTGGGATATTACAGAGTCAAATATAAGGTGAAAGGCAGTCCTCTTGTTTCTATTATCATCCCTAACAAGGATGAAGTGGAAAGCCTGGACAAATGCCTCCAGTCCATAGAAAAATCAACCTATAAAAATTACGAGATCATTGTTGTGGAAAACAACAGTGTAAAGGACGAAACCTTTGCCTATTACAAAAAAATTGAGGCAAAAGGTGTAAAGGTTGTATATTGGGAAAAAGGATTTAACTATTCCGCTATCAATAATTACGGAGCCAGTTATGCGAAAGGAGACTATCTTCTTCTTCTCAATAATGATGTGGAAGTGATCACCCCTGACTGGCTGGAGGAAATGCTGGGCAACTGCCAGAGAAAAGAAGTGGGAATCGTCGGCGTGAAATTATACTATCCGGACGATACGGTACAGCATGCCGGAATTATTGTGGGAATCGGCGGGATTGCCGGCAATATTTTTGTAGGTCTCCCGAGACGGTATACAGGCTATTTCCATAAGGCTTCCGTTCAGCAGGATCTCTCTGCAGTCACAGCGGCCTGCATGATGGTAAAGCGGTCTGTCTATGAGGCTGTAAAGGGACTGGATGAGAAGCTTCAGGTTGCCTTCAATGATGTGGATTTCTGCCTCCGGGTGAGAAAAGCAGGATATCTGGTTGTGTATAACCCCTATGCGGAATTGTATCATTATGAATCAAAGACAAGAGGTTCGGAAGACACCAAGGAGAAAGTGCGCAGATTTCAAAGTGAAATTGAATATATGCGAAGCCATCACCTGGATATACTGAAGAACGGAGATCCAATGTATAACAGAAATCTGACGCTGACAAAATGGGATTATTCCCTGAAAAACAATCAAAAAGGATAAAACTATGTGTAAAGTGACAGTTGTAATACCAAACTATAAAGGTGAAAAATATCTGCTTCCCTGTCTGAAGTCCGTGTATGAGATGACAGGGATACCGGTACATGTCATTGTTGTGGATAATGGATCCTCAGACAGCAGCATTGAGACGGCGAAAGAGCGTTATCCGCAGACGGAGTTTATCTGTTTTTCGAAGAACTATGGCTTCTGCCGTGCGGTCAATGCGGGGATTAAAGCAAGCCGTACGCCCTATGTCATCCTTTTGAATAATGATACAAAAGTAAGAGAAGGGTTTGTGGAAAATCTGCTTCACAGAATAGAGGAAAATGAAAGATATTTTTCGGTGGAAGCGAAAATGCTGCAGTATCAGGATCCGGGTAAAATGGACAGCGCCGGAACCTTTTACAATGCTCTTGGATGGGCTTTTGCCAGAGGACGGGACGGAGATGCACAGAAATATGACAGGCCCTGCAGCGTATTTGCCGCCTGCGCAGGCGCTGCCGTATACCGCCGGGATGTGTTCGAAAAGATCGGATATTTTGACGAAAGGCATTTCGCTTATCTGGAGGATATTGATGTGGGCTACCGGGCAAGGATATATGGCTATGTGAATCTCTATGAACCGACAGCGGAAGTCATCCATGTAGGAAGCGCTTCCAGCGGTTCCCGGTACAATGTTTTTAAGACAAAGTATTCTTCCAGAAATAATGTTTATCTTATTTATAAGAACATGCCATTTTTGCAGATCCTTTTGAACAGTCCCTTCCTTTTGGTCGGATTTTCGGTAAAAACGGTATTTTTCTTCCGGAAAGGTCTGGGAAAGGAATATGTAAAGGGGCTGGTTTCCGGTGCGAAAATGTGCCGGAAGGAAAATAAAGTGCCTTTTCAAAAGGAAAATTTGCAAAATTATCTCCTGATACAGGCTGAATTATGGAGAAATCTTTTCCGAAAGCGATCATAGCGTGAATGAAGGTTAATGAAGTCTTAAGATTGTTTTTCTTGCCCTCGATGGAAAAGTATTGTATCATAATAAAAGTGTTTCTATAGCGTTGGTATGTACTGACGCTTTTATTTAAGTAAAAACGCCTGTTACCATGGAGAAGATATATGCGAGAAGAGAAAAGAATAAAGAGAAGAGAAAAGGAACTGCAGAAAAGAAAACGAAAGAGAAGAAGGAAAAGACGTGTGGCAGTTCTTGTGATAGAGCTGGTTATTCTGTGTGTGCTCGGAGTGGTAGCCTTTGGCATGTTCAAACTGGATAAGTTGAATCATACTGTATTTAATGAAGACAGTATTTTGAATAATGGGGTCAACCAGGAAGGGTTTAAAAATATTGCACTGTTTGGAACAGACAACAGGGCGGGAGAGACGTCCGGAGTAAGAAGCGACTGTATTATTGTGGCCAGTATCAATACGAATACAAAGGAAGTAAAAATGCTTTCTGTGTACCGAGATACTATGCTTCAGCAGGCTGACGGGACATATGATAAAGCCAATTCTGCTTATGCTACAGGCGGTGCAGAGGCTGCTATCAATATGCTGAATAAAAATCTGGATCTGGATATTACAGATTATGTCACAGTAAATTTCCTTGCATTGGCAGATGCAGTAGATTTATTGGGTGGAATTGAATTGGATCTGACAGAAGAAGAAGTTGTCCATATGAATAATTACTGTGTGGAAACTTCAGAAATTACCGGGAAGGATTATGAAAGAATTGAGCCGGAGGTTGCCGGTACTTACCAGCTGAATGGTGTACAGGCAGTTTCCTATGCCAGAATCCGTTATACAGCCGGAGGGGATTTTGAACGTACTTCCCGTCAGAGGCTTGTGATTGAAAAACTGGTGGAAAAAGCGAAAAGCGCTGATCTGGGAACCATTAATAAAGTGATCGATGCTGTCTTTCCGGAAATATCAACAAGTTTTTCTTCCACAGAGATCATTGGACTTGCGGCTGATGTATTCAATTATGAGCTGGGAGAGAACAGCGGATTCCCGTTTACACCGGAGACTCCGGAATCCATTCCGGGATATTCGGGGTCCTATGTAGTGGCTGCAGGTTTGGCGGATAATGTAAGGCAGGCCCATGAGTTCCTTTTTGGTGATGAAGATTATGAACCGACAGAAGTTGTTCAGGGAATCAGCGATGAACTTTCTGAAATGACAGGGATATATCCGCAGGCAGATGAGGAGCAGACGGAGGATACACAAAATGAAACCGGAAGTGAATAGGCGGATCGTAGATGTAATTATACCGGTGTATAAACCGGAAAAAGATTTTTATAAGCTGGTGGAAAGACTGGAGAAACAGACAGTTCCCATAAGGCATATCCACATTATGCACACGGTAGATGGTATGGATTTGTCAGAATTAGCCGGGAAGTATGAGAATCTTCTGCTTACAGAGGTACAGCCGGAGAAGTTTGATCATGGGGGAACAAGAGATCAGGCTGCCCGTATGTCGGATGCGGATATTCTTGTGTTTTTTACACAGGATGCTCTGCCAAAGGGAAGAGATTTGATTGAAAATCTGATAAAGCCCCTTGAAAATGATAGGACGGCAGTCTCTTTTGCACGGCAGCTGCCAAGAGAGGACTGTGCCATTATTGAACGGTATGTAAGGAAATTTAATTATCCGGAGAAAAGCCGGATAAAATCAGAAGAGGATCTGCAGGAACTGGGAATAAAAACTTTTTTTTCTTCTAATGTCTGTGCAGCATACAACAGAAGGATTTATCTTAAAGTAGGAGGATTTGAAAAACAGACTATTTTAAATGAGGATATGCTGTTTGCCGCCAGATGTATCAAACAGGGCTACAGCGTTTCTTATACGGCGGAAGCAAAGGTGATCCATTCCCATAACTACACACATCTGCAGCAGTTCAGGAGAAATTTTGATGTGGCGGTTTCACAGGCACAGCATCCGGAAATTTTCAGCGGCATAAAGTCGGAAAAGGAAGGGATACGGCTGGTAAAGAGCGGAGCGGCATACCTTCTGCGAACCGGCAGGCCTTTTAAAGTAGTTTCACTGTTCTGGGGGAGCGCAGTAAAATATGCAGGATTTTTTATGGGGAAGCATTACCGGAGTCTTCCTAAAAGGCTGGTTCTTTGCTGTACCATGTTTCCGGCATACTGGAAGCGGGTAATGTGAAAAAAGAGGGGTAAAATATTGAAAAAAAGCATAAAGTAATGTATTATGTTGTTTGAAATGTTTGAATCGCGGAAGGAAACTGTACCAAAGAAAGGATGTTACCATGGCAGGTAGAGGGCGAAAAAGAGGCCGGCGTAAGCGCCACAGTTTTGCAGCGTGGTCGCTTGGAAAAAAAATAGGAGTCATTTTTGGCGGAGTCGCATTTGCGGTGCTTTCGACAGCGGCAGTGCTGCTGGCTGGAAAGATGAGCAAGATTGAAACAACCAAAATTGACACAGATCAGTTGAATATATCTTCAGAAGTGGAGCATGAGGAGGGATATACGAATATCGCTCTTTTTGGTCTGGATTCCAGAGAAAACAGTCTTGGAAAGGGAAATCGGAGCGATACGATTATGATCGCAAGTCTTAATAATGAAACGAAAGAGGTAAAGCTGGTCTCCATATACCGGGATACGCTGCTCCAACTGGATGACGGAAGTTATAATAAGGCTAATTCTGCTTATTCATTCTATGGACCGGAAGGGGCCATTTCCATGATCAATAAAAATCTGGATATGAATATTGAAAAGTATGTTACGGTCAATTTCAATGCACTGGTAGATGTGATCGATGCAGTAGGAGGCTTGGATATAGAAATGACGGAAGAGGAAGTTGTCCATATGAACAATTATTGTGTGGAAACTTCTGAAGTAACTGGGAAAAGTTACACAAAAATCGAGCCTGAGGTTGCGGGAACCTATCATTTAAATGGGGTGCAGGCCGTTTCTTACTCCAGAATCCGTTATACAGCCGGCGGAGATTTTGAACGGGCCTCCAGACAGCGGCATGTGCTGGAGCTGATTGCCAACGAAGCGCAGTCCATGAGTCTTGGGACCATTAATAAGATTATTGATAAAGTTTTTCCGCAGGTTTCCACTAATTTTACTTTAACAGAAATGGTGAGTTATGCGAAAGACTTTGCGGAATATACACTAGGAGACTCTTTGGGCTTCCCGTCAAAGAATACGACAGATATGCTGAATGAAGTGGGAAGTGTTGTCATTCCGGATACACTTTCGACAAATGTGCAGGAGGTTCATCAATTCTTGTTTGGCAATGATGGATACACAGTCTCCAGTACAGTTCAGGATATTGAGTATGGAATTTCAGAGAGAGTATCCAGCTCGTCTTATGACAGTTCAGGAGAGACCTGGGAAGATGACAGCGGGGAGACCTATGATGACAGTTATGATACGGGATATGATTCCTCCTATTACGATGATGGAACGGATGATTCCAGCTGGGATAGCAGTGGAACTGGAGACGGCGGATATACAGATACGGGGACATCGGATGGATGGACCGATTCCGGCACTGATTCCGGAACCGATTACGGAGATGGATCAACTGACGGAGGATATGTAGACGACAGCGGAGGCGGCAGCGAATATTCTGGTACGGAATAAATAATGCATAAGAGAGGTAATGGTATGAAATTGGTAAAAAAAATGACGGCAGTCATCATAGCGCTGTGTATGACTGTTATGGTTCTGCCTTTCAGCGTAAATGCAGCTGAACCGCAGCTTCGATTTTCAGATCCTACTACTACACAGGGGGCGACTTTTGATGTGGAGGCGACCTTCTATGCAGATGCAGGAATCGGTGATGTCAATGCAACTCTGACCTATGATGCGGCGGCATTGAAATTTATCAGCGGAGATGGAGCAACAGCCAGCAACGGACAAATCCAGCTGACCGGAAACGGCGGCGGAAGTACAGAGATGAAATGGACGCTTCAGTTCCAGGCACTGGCAGTTCAGACTACAAGCATCACGATTGCTTCAGTAAGCGCTTCTTCTACTGATGGGACATCGTTTCAGGTAGCACAGGGGAGCTCCACTATCACAATTGGCGAAGGGGATCCTTCTCTGATCGACAGCACAGATTCTTCAGGAGAAACAGGTGCTGCATCCGGCGTTCAGGTAGATGTTGACGGGCAGACATACAGCGTGGTGGACTTTTCTGATATTTTAATCCCTACGGGATTTACCAAGACAGAAATGACCTTTGAAGGCCAGACATGCCCGGCAGCGCTGCAGGAGAGCAGCGGAAAATATGCGGTTTATCTTTCCGATTCGGCGGGAGAAGAGAATTTCTTTCTCTATGACCCGGACGGAGGAACCTTCTCTCCTTTTGAACAGATTGAGGTTTCACAGGACAGATATATTATTCCTCTGACAGAGGAGGTTGGAAGTCAGCTGCCAAGCAATCTTCAGGAAACGACTTTTACAGTCAATGGCAAAGATTTTCCGGCATGGCAGAATGTAGATTCGACGGACTATTATGTATTGTATGCACTGAACAGTGACGGGGAGAAAGGCTTCTATCAGTATGATTCCATAGATGACACTTATCAGAGATATACCCCGGATACCTCCTCACAGGAAGAGGAGAACGAATCTTCTTCTCTGCTGGGGGGACTGATCGATACATTACGGGATAATCTGGACAGATTCCTTGTGGGGACCTGGGTATTATTCCTGATCTTCCTCATTATTATCATTATACTTGCAATCAAGCTTCGGCATCGTAATCTGGAACTTGACGATCTCTATGATGAGTATGATATTGATGTAGATGAAGAGGAAGATAAGAAGGCCTCGAAGAAAGCTGCAAAAGATAAGAAGGCTCCGGCAGCGAAAAAGGAAAAAGCGTCAAAAGCTAAGGCGGCAGTAATGGAAGACGATGATTTCGACGATGACCTTGACGATTATGATGACGGCTTTGAATATGAAGATGACGACTTTGATGATTACGAAGACGACGGAGAAGATTTTGAAGAGGATGATTTCTCGGCCAATGATGATTTCGAAGATTTTGAAGAAGACGATGATGATGTTTTCCGCGTACAGTCCCGTGAGTCGGTTGAAGACGATATAGATGACCTTGATGCTCTTCTGGAGGCAAGAGTTCGTGAGCCGGCTAAAAGACCGCCGCGTACGCCAAAGAAGAGAAGTCATGCTGAGGAAGACGATACCTTTAAAATGGATATTATCGATCTTGATTAAAAGAAGAAAAGGGAAGGTGCAGTTGCTGCAGCTTCCTTTTTTCTTGTCTAATAGGAAATTTCTTTGTCTTTACATGCAGATGCAAATTTGATACAATACAATTTGATAGTGCAAAAAAAACGGATGTTTGTACAAAGAGAAAGTAAAGGAGATAAATTATGTGTGGAATAGTTGGATATATTGGAAAGCTGCAGGCAGCACCTATTCTCTTGGATGGTTTGGAAAAGCTGGAATACCGGGGATATGACTCTGCCGGGATTGCGGTCTATGACGGAAAGGAAATCAACATGCTGAAAGCTCAGGGACGCCTGAAGGTGTTGAATGAGATCAGCCATGGGGGAGAGAAACTTCCCGGAACCCTTGGAATCGGGCATACGCGCTGGGCCACTCATGGGGCTCCGTCCGATATCAATGCGCATCCACATTTTAATGCAGATAAAAGTATCGTTGTTGTTCACAACGGAATTATTGAAAATTATTTGAAATTGAAGAAAAAACTGGAAAAAAGGGGATATAAATTTGTCTCTGAAACGGATACTGAGATTATAGTACATCTTCTGGACTATTATTATGACGGGAATCCTCTCCGGGCGATTACAAAAGTTATGCATCGTATGGAAGGATCTTATGCACTGGGAATTATTTTCAGCGACCATCCGGAAGAATTGTATGCGGTGCGTAAAGACAGCCCTTTGATCGTAGGTCATACAGATGGAGGAAGCATTATTGCGTCTGACGTACCTGCAGTACTGAAATACACGAGAGATGTTGTATTTATAGAAAATGAAGAGATCGTGCGGCTGACAGAAGAAAGCATGGAGTTTTTCAATGTAGATGAGGAACCTATTGAGAAGACGGCAACTCATATTGACTGGGATGTGAATGCGGCAGAAAAAGGCGGATATGAGCACTTTATGCTGAAAGAAATGTATGAGCAGCCAAAAGCGATCATGGATACATTTTCACCCAGACTTAAAAACGGAAATATTGTGATCGAAGAGCTGGGAATGTCAGAGGAAGATATCAGAAGTATCCGCAAGATCATGATTGTGGCCTGCGGAAGCGCTTACCATACGGGTATGACAAGCAAGTATGTCTTTGAAGGTCTGGCAAGGATACCGGTAGAAGTAGATCTGGCTTCTGAATTTAGATACAGAAATCCAATCCTGGATGAAGGAACGCTTCTCATTGTAGTGAGTCAGTCGGGTGAGACAGCAGATACTCTTGCGGCTCTTCGGGAAGCAAAAGATAAAGGTGTCAGAGTTCTTGGAATTGTCAACGTAGTGGGAAGCTCTATTGCAAGGGAGGCAGATAATGTAATGTATACATGGGCCGGACCGGAAATAGCGGTCGCTACTACAAAGGCTTATTCTGCACAGTTGATCTCTTTGTATCTGCTTGCAATGAAGTTTGCTCATGTCAGAGGAGAATTAAGCGACAAAGGTCTGGCAGATATGATAGAAGAGCTGAAGGAGCTGCCGACACAGGTGGAGATGCTTCTCAATAACAAAAACAAAATACAGAAGTTTGCAAACCGTTACCTTGCAGCCAAGAGCATTTTCTTTATCGGAAGAGGAATCGATTATGCAATTTCCCTGGAAGGGTCTCTGAAGCTGAAGGAGGTTTCCTATATTCATTCAGAAGCGTATGCGGCCGGAGAACTGAAGCACGGAACCATTTCTCTGATCGAAGAAGGTACTCTGGTATGTTCTGTCCTTACACAGGAAGAGTTGTACAAAAAGACGATCAGCAATATGGTAGAAGTAAAGACAAGAGGAGCATTTGTGATGGCGGTCACAAATGTGGACAATACGGAAGTGGAAAAGGCAGCAGATTATGTGATCTATCTTCCGAAAACCAATAAATATTTTACCAACTCCCTGGCAATCATTCCTCTGCAGCTTTTCGGATACTATGTTGCCGTAGGCAGAGGATGCGATGTGGATAAACCGAGAAATCTGGCAAAATCTGTCACTGTAGAATAAAAGGAGCTGAAAAGATGAAATATGACTATCTGATAGTGGGAGCGGGACTGTTTGGAGCAGTATTTGCCCACGAGGCGGGGAAAAAAGGGAAAAAGTGCCTGGTGGTGGATCGGAGAAATCATATTGGGGGAAATATTTATACAGAAGAAATAGAAGGCATCCAGGTTCATCGGTATGGGGCTCATATTTTCCATACTTCAAACAAGGAAGTGTGGGAGTATGTGAACCGGTTCGCAGAATTTAATCATTATATCAATTCGCCTATTGCTGTTTATAAAGATGAACTGTATAATCTTCCTTTTAATATGAACACTTTCAGTAAGATGTGGAATATAAAAACCCCCGCAGAGGCGAAGGAGATCATTGACAGGCAGATTGCAGATCTTGGAATTACAGAGCCGGCCAATTTGGAAGAACAGGCGCTGTCTCTTGTGGGGCGTGATGTTTATGAGAAACTGATAAAAGGGTACACAGAAAAACAATGGGGACGAAAGTGTACAGAGCTTCCGGCCTTTATTATCCGCCGTCTGCCCCTTCGTTTTACGTATGACAATAACTATTTTAACGATCGGTATCAGGGAATCCCTATCGGCGGCTATACCGCGATTATTAAGAAGCTTCTGGAACAGGCAGATGTAAAACTTGGGACCGATTATCTGAAGGAGCGGGAAACATACAAAGATATGGCGGACCGTATTGTTTTTACCGGTATGATAGATGAATATTTTGATTATATACTGGGAGCGTTGGAATACAGGAGCGTCCGTTTTGAGACAGAGGTTTTGGACTGCCCTAACTACCAGGGCAATGCGGTGGTAAATTATACGGAAAGGGAAGTTCCCTATACAAGAATCATCGAGCATAAACATTTTGAGTTCGGCACTTCGGATAAGACTGTGATTTCCAGAGAATATTCATCAGAATGGAAGGTGGGGGACGAGCCTTATTATCCGGTCAATGATGAGCGGAACAGCAGTCTGTATGAGAAATATAAGGAGCTGGCGGAAAAAGAGAAACGAGTAGTTTTTGGCGGCCGGCTGGGCGCTTACAAGTACTATGATATGGATAAAGTGATTCTGGCAGCGCTTGAATTAGCTGAAAAAGAATTGAATTAGAACAGCGCCGGTATACAAAGAAATGCGACTGAATCCGTGAAAATTCTTTTGTATACTGACGCTTTCAACATTTTTTAATTGATTTATCACAATTTATACACAATTATAAGTTAGACTACAATCATAGAAACAAAAGAAAGACATGAAAGGAGTCTTAACTATGAGTAATGAGTATAATTATTACAATCCTAATCCAGAGGATTTCGATCATAATAATATTTTTGATGAACAGCCAAAACAGGAGAAACCAAAAAAGCCAAAAAAGAAAATGACAAAATGGGCGGGGATTGTCGGCTTGGCCCTTGTGTTTGGAATTGTTGCAAGTGCTGCCTTCCAGGCAAGCAATGTGGTATTTGACAGGGTGACAGGAAATGATACAAAGACAGTGAAGCAGTCTTCCACATCAGGGAACACGCAGCTGACACAGACTGCCAGCACAGTGACGTCGGATGTTTCAAAGATTGCGGAATCAGCTATGCCGTCCATCGTGTCCATTACAAATATGAGCGTACAGGAAGTGCAGAATTTCTTCGGACAGACACAGCAGGAAGAGAGCACAAGCCTTGGATCCGGTATTATCATTGACCAGAATGACTCGGAGCTTTTGATCGTAACGAACAATCATGTGGTAGAAGGTGCAGATACGCTGACAGTTACATTTGTGGATAATGAAAGTGTAGAGGCTAATATCAAAGGAACAGATGCTACACGGGATCTGGCGGTAGTAGCAGTACCGGTGGATTCTATTAAGGATTCCACAATGGATGAGATCAGTATTGCATCTCTTGGAGATTCTGATGAACTTCAGGTAGGCGAACCTGCCATTGCGATTGGGAATGCACTTGGATATGGACAGTCTGTAACAACCGGTATCATTTCTGCAACAGAGAGGGAGCTGGATGGATTTGACGGAAAACTGATCCAGACAGATGCAGCGATCAATCCTGGAAACAGTGGAGGAGCGCTGCTTAACGCGAATGGACAGGTGGTTGGTATTAATACGGCCAAGATCAATTCCAGTGTTGCGGAAGGTATGGGATATGCAATCCCGATCAGTGACGCAAGCGACATTATTACTTCACTTATGAATCAGGAGACAAAGACAAAAGTTTCTGAAAAAGAGCAGGGCTATCTTGGAATTACCGGAGTGGATGTATCAGATGACAGCTCTGAAATGTATAATATGCCTACAGGCGTATATATCAGGGAGGTATCTAAAGGCAGCGGAGCAGAGCAGGCAGGCCTTGCACAGGGGAATATTATAACAGCTATCAACGGAACAACTGTTGACAGCATGTCTACTTTAAAGGAACAGCTTACTTACTATAAAGTTGGCGAAACTGTGGAATTGACAGTACAGGTTGCATCGGACAACGGTTCCTACAAGGAACATACAGTGTCAGTAACACTGGGAAAAGCAAGCGAATAAAAACAAAAGTGCGGCGGTAAAATCCACCGCACTTCTTTTTATTATCAGAGATATGTGGTATAATGTCCATGTAGGCAATGAGCCGTGCAAAAATGCGGGAAACTCAAACGCCTGCTGGCAGGCGGTTTGAGGTTTTCGCATTTTTATAGGGCGAAAGCCCGTGAGCGAGAACCCGAAGGGTTCGAGCTTGGCAGGGCGAATGAGATCTGAGTTTGCCGAAAAGGGGCGAAGCCCGTGAGCGAGAACCCGAAGGGTTCGAGCTTGGGAGGGCGAATGAGGCTTGCAAGGCTACTTAAAAAGGAGGAAAAGGATGTACGCTTTTGAGGACATTAGAAAAACGGACAGCGAAATAGCAGATGCTATTGTAAAGGAGATGGAAAGACAGGATTCCCATTTGGAACTGATTGCTTCCGAAAACTGGGTAAGCAAGGCAGTTATGGCGGCTATGGGAAGTCCCTTGACAAATAAATATGCAGAAGGATATCCGGGAAGAAGGTATTATGGCGGTTGTGATTACGTTGATGTAGTAGAGAATCTGGCAAGGGAGAGAGCAAAGAAACTTTTTGGATGCGAGTATGTCAATGTGCAGCCTCATTCAGGAGCACAGGCAAATATGGCAGTTTTCTTTGCCATGCTGAAACCGGGGGACAAGATTCTTGGAATGAATCTGGATCAGGGAGGGCATCTGACCCATGGATCACCGGTGAATTTCTCGGGAAATTATTTTCAGACCTCCTTTTACGGAGTAAATGAGGAAGGTTTTATTGATTATGAAGAGGTGCGCCGTATTGCTTTAGAGGAAAGGCCGAAACTGATCATTGCAGGGGCAAGCGCCTATGCAAGAAAAATCGATTTCAAGAAATTCCGCGAGATTGCTGATGAGGCAGGTTCCTACCTTATGGTAGACATGGCTCATATTGCAGGACTTGTAGCGGCAGGCCTTCATCAAAGCCCGATTCCGTATGCAGATGTTGTGACAACTACAACACATAAGACTCTGAGGGGACCGAGGGGAGGCATGATCCTTTGCAACCAGGAAGCAGCGGACAAATTTAATTTTAATAAAGCAGTATTCCCTGGTATACAGGGAGGCCCGCTGGAGCATGTGATTGCCGGAAAAGCAGTCTGTTTTAAAGAAGCGCTTCAGCCTGAATTTCGCGAATATCAGGAACAGATTGTAAAGAATGCCCAGGCATTGGCCCGGGCTTTGATGGAAAGAGGAGTAAAACTGGTATCAGGAGGCACAGACAACCATTTGATGCTGGTTGATCTAAGCCAGGAAGAGGTAACAGGAAAAGAACTGGAAAAACGTCTGGATGCTGCTCATATTACATGTAATAAAAATACAATTCCAAACGATGCCAGAGGACCGATGGTGACAAGCGGAGTGAGGCTTGGAACACCTGCAGTTACCACTCGCGGATTAAAGGAAGAGGATATGGAGCACATTGCAGAAGCTATTTCTCTTGTGATTAAAAGTGAGGATAATATTGGAAAGGCACAGGAAATCGTAGCGCAGCTTACAAAGAAATACCCGCTGATCTAACAAAAAAGTACAGGCCTGAAATAGAGGAGGAAGGCGAAAGAATGAAAACAAAACACAGAAATGATGAAGAATACAGAAAACTGATGAATCGTCTGAACCGCGTGGAAGGCCAGGTTCGGGGAGTAAAAAAAATGCTGGAAGAAGAGCAGTACTGTGTTGATATTCTCACACAGGTGTCTGCAATTCAGGCGGCGCTTAATTCTTTTAATAAAGAGCTTTTATCCAGCCATATACATTCCTGTGTGGTAAGTGAAATACAGAACGGAAATACAGAAGTGGTAGATGAATTGTGTGAATCTATCAAAAAGCTTATGAAATAGTGTGCTATCAGTAAAGGGCAGTCTCCCGGAGCAAGGGGACTGCCTTTTGTAGTATGATGCCAATCACATTTTTATTCCAATCCCATACAATAATATTGCAGATTGTTATGGAAGGAGTAATGACACATGCAGAATTACCGGTATCAGTCCCAGGACTGCAGGAGAGGACAGCAAAGAAGCTTTTCTGCTCAGGGAATGCAGAGACAAAGTTCGTGCTGCGCAGAAAGAAAAGAAGTAGCCGGTCTTTCAGACCTGGCCCTTGCCATGGCGTATGTACCATGGCAGGAGTGGCGTGAAATATACGATCTGGAGAAGGGATTTTGCTGCGGCACGATTTTTCGCGAGCTGCATAAACCATTTTTAGGAGCAGGAGGGAGAAGATAATGGCAGATAACAGGCCCTGCAGGAGAGACCTGCTTCAATGGATCAATGTAGTTAGTTTCGCCGTAGATGATGTAAAGCTTTTTCTGGATACCCATCCCTGTAATTCCCAGGCTCTCGCCTTTTTTGAGGAATGTCAGGAACAAAGAAACCGGGCATTGAAAGAGTATGCCAGGTATTACGGACCTCTGACTGTGGATACGGCAGATCTGTCTCAGACAGACAGGTGGAACTGGATCAATGAGCCATGGCCATGGCAGGAAGGGGGATGTTAATTTATGTGGAATTATGAAAAAAGATTGCAGTATCCTGTGAAAATCACTCAGACAAATCCCAAAATAGCACAGGTGATCATCAGTCAGTTCGGAGGCCCTGACGGAGAACTCGGAGCTTCGATGCGCTACCTTGCCCAGAGGTATACTATGCCTTACAAAGAAGTGACAGGAATACTCACAGATATCGGAACAGAAGAATTGGCACATCTTGAGATGATCTGTGCAATTGTCTACCAGCTTACGAAAAACCTGACGCCGGAAGAGATTGAGAAATCCGGATTTGATAAATATTATGTGGATCATACTCTGGCACTCTGGCCGCAGTCGGCAGGAGGAGTGCCATGGAGCGCGACTACATTCCAGTCCAAAGGAGACCCTGTTACAGACCTTCATGAAGATATGGCGGCAGAGCAGAAGGCAAGAACGACTTATGACAATATTCTAAGACTTGTGAAGGATCCGGAAGTGGCAGATCCTATCCGTTTCCTGCGGGAAAGGGAGATTGTGCATTACCAGAGATTCGGCGAGAGTCTGCGCATTGTGCAGGATCATCTTGACAGTAAAAACTTTTATGCTTTTAACCCGGAATTTGATATGGGGAGATGTACGAAATAATATAAAGATAAACGCGGCTGGATACTTATGAAAAATTCCTCATTGTCATTCCAGACATATGCCGTTATAATAATAGCGATTGGAGTGTAAATAAATGGAGAATAAAAATACGAAAGTAACACAGATTCCGAAAAGAGGCCGCGGTGAGCACAGAGGCCGGTCAGCGCAGGCCAGAGAGAGTATGGGGGCAAGAATGAAAAGCGGTATGAAATATTTTGACTACAGCCTTGTGGCGGTTATTGTATTTCTTATATGCTTTGGTCTGGTCATGCTCTACAGTGCCAGCGCTTACTCGGCAGAAGTCAATTATTCGGGGGACAGTATGCATTATTTTAAAAGGCAGCTGTTTTTCTGTATCGTGGGAGGCGCGGGAGCATATGTCGTATCGCTGTGGGATTATCATAGAGTTGCCAAGCATGCGAAAAAAATCTTTTTCTTTTCTATTTTCCTGATGGCTCTTGTAAAGACGCCGCTTGGAGTGGAAGTAAACGGGGCGACAAGATGGATTGCCCTTCCGTTTGGACAGCAGCTTCAGCCTGCCGAGGTGACGAAAATAGCTGTCATTGTTTTTGTCCCGGTCGTTATATGCCAGATGGGGAAAGAGATCCGGACTCTGGCAGGAGTGATTCGGGCAATCAGCTGGGGATTGCTGGCAGCAGGCTGTGTATATTTTCTGACAGAAAATTTGAGTACAGCAGTTATCGTGCTGGGAATTACCTGTATGATGGTCTTTATTGTTCATCCCAAGACAGCTCCGTTTATTGCCCTGGTTGTTCTGGGAATCATTGCTCTTGTAGTGGGGGCGACCATCCTGGGAAGTATGATACAGGCGGGTGATCTGGGAGATAATTTCCGGCTTCGGCGTATCATTGTATGGCTGGACCCGGAAAAACATGCTTCTGATTATGGCTATCAGGTCGTACAGGGGCTTTATGCTATTGGTTCCGGCGGCTTTTTTGGGAAAGGTCTTGGAAACAGTACGCAGAAGCGACTGATACCAGAAGTGCAAAATGACATGATCCTTTCGGTTATCTGCGAGGAGCTGGGAGTGTTTGGGGCCATTATGGTCCTGGTTCTGTTTGGCCTTTTGCTGTACAGGCTTATGGTAATTGCACAGAATGCTCCGGATATGTATGGAGCTTTAATTGCCAGCGGTATCTTTTCCCACATTGCGCTTCAGGTATTTCTGAATGTTGCGGTTGTAATTAATTTGATCCCCAATACCGGAATTACGCTGCCATTCATCAGCTATGGAGGGACATCATTACTTTTTCTGATGTTGGAAATGGGTGTCGCGCTTGGAATTTCAAGAAAAATAAAGATGCAATGATAGAAAAGCCTTTTCAATCTTCCTATTATATGCTATGATATATAAGTGGTTTTTGAAACTACATACACTAGAAGTCAATGACGTTAATGCTAGATATTGAAGATAGAAATGTAGGAGGATGGAAGGAAGATGAGCTATAAAATAATCGTGGACAGCTGCGGAGAGCTGACAAAAGAAATGAAAGAGTCGGAGGTTTTTGAAACAGCGTCTTTGAGTATAGACATAGATGGCCATCATATTGTGGATGATGAATCTTTTGACCAGAAAGAATTTTTAAAAATCGTGGCGGAAAGTCCCAATTGCCCGAAATCGTCCTGTCCGTCACCGGAAGCTTATATGGAAGGATACCACTGCGAGGCGGAAAGGGTCTATGCAGTGACTCTGTCAGCAGAACTCAGTGGATCTTATAACAGTGCAGTGCTTGGAAAGAATCTTTATCATGAAGAGTATGGAGAGAAGGATATCTATGTTTTTAATTCGCGTTCTGCATCTGTGGGAGAAACCCTTATTGCTTTGAAAATCGAAGAATGTGAGAAGAAAAATTTGAGCTTTCACGAAGTCGTCCGGCAAGTGGAGGAATATATTGAAGAACAAAATACGTATTTTGTTCTGGAAACTCTGGAAACATTGAGAAAAAACGGACGTTTGACGGGGCTGAAGGCAATTGTGGCAACGGCGCTGAATATAAAACCGGTAATGGGAGCTACACCACAGGGAGTAATCTGCCAGCTTGGACAGGCAAGGGGCATAAAGAAAGCTCTGGTGAAAATGGTGGATGAAGTTGTGAAAGATGTGAAAAGGCCCGAGGAGAAGACGCTTGCCATCAGTCATTGCAACTGCCTGGAGAGAGCGGAAGCGGTGAAGAGGATGATTCTGGAGAAGATTTCACCGAAAAAGGTCATTATTCTGGATACAGCCGGAATCAGCAGTATGTATGCGGCAGACGGCGGTATAATCGTAGTTGTATAATCCCTGCCTTTGTGATATAATGTTATCCAGTTGACAAAGGAGTACAAAGATATGAGTCAGGAAAAAGTAGATAAATATAAAAAGGAAAAGGCGAACCGTAAGCAGATCATGCAGAAACAGAAAGTGCGTCACCTGCTAAGGCGCTGCATAGTGGCAGTATTGGGATTGGCTCTGGTGTGCTGGATTGGTTATTCGGCATATGGCGTGTATGAGGACAGCAGACCGCAGGAGAGTGCGGAAGTTGATTATTCAGCCATCACTGACTATGAAACAAATCTGAACGGAACAGAATAGATGCTCATAAAAGTAAATTGTGAGACAAAGAACAGGAATTTTTGCCTGTTCTTTTTTTGTTGCACAGGAAAACTGGGTTCCCATCACATTTTATTAAGGAATTTTTAGAAAAAAGGGCTTGAAATCAATAGTAAAGTGGTTTACAATGGTTTCAAGTGGTAGAAAGTGGCGAAAAGTGGTATAAAGTGGTGCGAAAGTGGCAGACCGCTTTGAAAGAAGGTGAGTTCTAATGTTGAAAGGAGAATACAGTCACAATATCGATCCCAAAGGAAGGCTGATTATTCCGGCTAAATTCCGTGACGATTTAGGGGAGCATTTCGTCATAACAAAAGGGATGGAAAATTGCCTGTATGTATATCCGGAAAACGAATGGAACGCCTTTGAAGAAAAACTGAACGCCTTACCAACGACCACAGATAAAAAAGCCAGAGCTTTTGCATATTTCTTTCAGGGAAGTGCAACAGACGGCGACCTTGATAAGCAAGGTAGAACACTGATTCCATCTGTTCTTAGAGAATACGCTAAACTTGGAAAAGAAGTTGTGTTTATCGGTATGGGGAAGCGTGCCGAGATCTGGGACAAGGCCAGATGGGATGAAAAGAATGCTGAAGTGGAGCTTTCTATCGAAGATATTGCATCAGATATGGAAGCAAACGGATTCAGTATCTAAGAGGGAGAAGATATGGGATTCAGTCACAAATCAGTATTGCTTGAAGAAACTGTAAATGGACTTAACATCAAGCCGGACGGCATATATGTAGACGGAACGCTTGGTGGAGGCGGACATGCATATGAAATATGCAGGCGTCTCGGAAACAAGGGGAGTATTGTAGGAATAGACCAGGATGAAGCCGCCGTGGAAGCGGCAGGCATCCGCTTAAAAGACTTCGGGGAGAAAGTTACAATAGTCAGGAGCAACTATTGTGATATGAAGTCGCAGCTCCAAAAGTTAGGCATTGACAAGGTCGATGGGATCGTGCTTGATCTGGGCGTATCTTCCTATCAATTGGATACGGCAGAGCGGGGATTCTCCTATCGCGAAGATGCACCTCTGGATATGAGAATGGACAGGCGTCAGAAAATGACGGCCAGAGACATCGTCAATGACTATAGTGAGATGGATCTTTATCGCGTGATCCGTGACTACGGGGAGGACAAGTTTGCAAAAAACATTGCCAGGCATATTGTGGCGGAACGCGCGAAAAGACCCATTGAAACAACCGGACAGCTGGTGGAGATCATCAGACATGCCATACCGATGAAATATCAGAAAAAGTCAGGGCATCCGGCAAAGAGAACCTTTCAGGCAATTCGTATTGAGTTGAACAGAGAGCTGGAGGTTTTAAGAAATTCACTGGATGATATGATCGCTTTGCTGAATCCGGGAGGAAGATTGTGTATCATTACGTTTCATTCACTGGAAGACAGGATTGTAAAGAGTGCATTTAAAAAGAATGAGGATCCATGTACCTGTCCCAAGGATTTTCCGGTGTGTGTGTGCGGAAAAGTTTCAAAAGGGAGTATTGTTACAAAAAAACCGATTTTGCCAGGTGAGGAGGAAATGGAGGAGAACAGCCGCTCTAAGAGCGCAAAACTCCGCATTTTTGAACGAAACTAAAAAAACGGCAGAAACGGAAATAGAAGGAGTATAAAAAAGAAAGGGGACGATGAAGATGGCAGCAGGAAGAACTTCAAAGAGGCAGACAGCAGCATACAGCAGAAGAAGCAATCCCCAATCTATGTATGTATATGGGAATGCAGTTCCAAAGCCGGAGTATACCCCGGAGAGGGAACCGGAAAAACGCAGGAGAGATCCGCAGCATACAAAAAGAAGCCGTCAGATTCGTCAAAACCAGAGGAAGGCTTTAAAAGTCAACAAGGGTTATGTTATTTTTCTTACGGTAGCAGCTGTACTTGCGCTGGTAATCTGCGTGAATTATGTGAGACTTCAGTCACAGATTACGAGCCGCTCCAGGAACATTACTGCAATGCAGGAAGAACTGGCGGATATGAAAGAGGAAAATACAACAAAGTATAATACGATCATGGATTCTGTCAACCTGGAAGAGGTGCGCGATAAAGCTGTCAATGAGTTGGGCATGGTGTATGCCGATAAAGATCAGATTGTAGAATATGATAATCCGAATGGAGACTATGTAAAGCAGTATGAGGAGATACCGGATGACGGAATGCTTGCAAGCTCCAAGGATGTACAGAATTAAGGTGGGAATATGACAAAAAAAACTATGCATCGTTTGAGAAAAAAATTCCCTAAATTTATGCAGAAAAAGCTAGTCATCCTCTATTTGGGGATTATACTAGCTTTTGTTTTTCTAATAGGAAGAATTACCTATATTAATGCATCTGACGGGGAAGAATATACGAAAATTGTTCTGGACCAGCAGCAGTATGACAGCAGGGTCATTCCCTATAAGCGGGGAGATATTGTAGACCGGAACGGCACAAAAATTGCCACCAGTGAAAGAGTGTACAATGTCATACTGGATGTGAAGACTATGCTGAGTGATGAAGATTATGTGGAACCTACAAAGCAGGTCCTGAAAGACTGCTTTGGGATAGAGGAAGAGGAAGTAGATACTCTGATCGAAGAGTCGCCTGACAGCAGATACAGCGTGCTGAAAAAGGGAATTGACTATAATACGGCCAAAGAATTTGAAGCCATTGATGAAGATGATGAAAATTATCCGGATGTAAAAGGAATATGGCTGGAATCAGATTATGTGCGCACTTATCCCTATAATACGCTTGCGAGTGATGTTATTGGATTTACAGTAGACGGAAACGTGGGAAACGGAGGCATAGAAGGCTACTATAATACGATACTAAACGGGACAGATGGAAGAGAATATGGTTATCTTGATGGCGGGACTTCTGTAGAACAGACTGTAAAAGAACCAATTAATGGGAAAACAGTGGTTTCTACGATTGATGTACAGGTGCAGAGTATTGTAGAAAAATATATCAAACAATTCAACGATGAAAGAAAGAATAATGCAACTGCCGGCGAGGGAAGCAAAAATACAGCTGTCATGATCATGAATCCGCAAAATGGAGAGATCCTTGCCGAAGCCAGCTATCCGAATTATGATCTGAATAATCCCAGAGACCTGTCAAGCTACTATACACAGGAACAGCTGGATGCCATGTCGGATGAAGAACAGCTGGATGCCTTAAACTCTCTGTGGAAAAATTTTTGTGTCAGCGATACTTACGAGCCTGGGTCGACGATAAAACCTTTTACTGTAGCAGCAGCTTTAGAGACAGGGGCACTGAACGGGGATGAAACCTTTTACTGTGAAGGAAGCCTGCATATTGGAGGATATGACATTCATTGTATCAATCGGGAGGGACACGGAACACAAACCTTGAAAGAAGCGGTGGAAAATTCCTGCAATGTGGCCCTTATGCAGATTGGAGAAAAAATCGGCGCCGAGGATTTCATTAAATATCAGCATATATTTGGATTCGGAGAGCTGACGGGGATCGATCTTCCCGGCGAAGCCACTACAGAGGGGCTTTTATATACAGTAGATAACATGGATGAAACCAGTCTTGCGACCAACGCATTTGGTCAGAACTTTAATGTAACAATGACACAGATGCTGGCAGGTTTTTGTTCGCTTATTAACGGCGGAGAATACTATGAGCCTCACATTGTAAAACAGATACAGGATGAAAATGGAAATGTAGTGGAAAATGAAGAGCCGGTTCTTGTAAAACGAACAATTTCGGAAGAGACAAGTACTCTCGTAAAAGATTATATGAGGGGAGTTGTTCAGAATGGAAGCGGTAAGCTGGCGGATCTGGAAGGCTATGAAGTAGGAGGAAAGACTGGTACAGCAGAGAAACTTCCAAGATCAGAAGGAAAGAACCTGGTATCTTTTATTGGATATGCACCCCAGGAAAATCCGGAGATTGCAATTTATGTTGTGATTGATGAGCCAAATGAGTACGACCAGGCCCAGAGTTCTCTGGCGGTGCAGATGGCAAGTGATATTATGAAAGAAATTTTCCCGTATCTGGGGATCTCCAAGACATCTGAAACAGCGGACGATACGGCAACGCAATAATATGAATAACCTCACAAAAGCAGTAATAAAGTATAAAAAGGCTTTTGTGAGGTTTTTTTGTGCGTAGTAAGACATATAATAAGAAGAAAATCCTGATCGTTTTTCTGTGCGCAGTTTTTATCATTCTGTTTTTGATGGGGAGACTTGTCTACCTGATGGTATTTGACGCCGAATATTATCAGGAGAAAGCGGAAGCCCTCCATGAAAGAGAAAGGGAAATTAAGGCGGCAAGAGGAGAGATCATAGATGCTTCGGGAAATATTCTTGCGACAAACCGCACGGTGTGTACGATTTCTGTGATCCATAGTCAGGTAACAGATCCTGAAGAGGTGATCACGGCTCTTTCCCAGGCTTTGGATATGGAAGAGGCCTCTGTGCGTGAGAAGGTGGAGAAGGTTTCAGCTCTGGAAAGGATTAAGACAAATGTGGATAAAGAAATCGGTGACCGGATTCGGGAGATGAATCTTAATGGTGTAAAAGTGGATGAGGACTTTAAACGTTATTATCCCTATGATGAGCTTGCATCTACAGTGCTGGGATTTACCGGGGGAGATAACCAGGGGATTATCGGCCTGGAGGTAAAATATGAAGAATACCTGAAAGGACAGAACGGGCGGATACTGACTACTACAGATGCAAGAGGCATAGAGCTTAAAGGAGTGGCAGAAGATCGGGTGGAGCCGGTTCCCGGGAATACCCTCCGGATCACATTGGACTATAATGTACAGATGTATGCACAGCAGATGGCGGAAAAGGTGATGGAAGAGAAACAGGCCGATGCAGTATCCGTTCTTCTTATGAATCCACAGAATGGGGAGATCATTGCAATGGTAAATGTTCCGGAATTTAATCTCAATGATCCCTTCACCTTAAATACAGGAGAAGATACATCGGGACTTTCAGAAGAGGAAAAACAGGATAAACTGAATCAAATGTGGAGAAACCGCTGTATCAATGATACCTATGAACCCGGGTCGACTTTTAAGATCATTACAGCCTCTGCCTGTCTGGAGGAGGGAGTTGTTTCCCTGGACGATACGTTTCAATGTCCGGGATACCGGATTGTGGAAGACAGGAAGATCCGGTGTCATAAAGTGGGGGGACACGGACAGGAGACATTTGTGGAAGGGGTGCAAAATTCCTGCAATCCTGTATTTATGGATATCGGTCTTAGATTAGGAGCAGATAAATTTTATGATTATTATGAAAAGTTTGGTCTTCTGAATTTGACTGGAGTAGATCTTCCGGGAGAGGCGGGGACGATCATGCATAAAAAGGAAGATATTGGAACGGTGGAGCTGGCAACGATGACGTTCGGGCAGTCCTTTCAGATTACGCCTATTCAGCTTGCCTCCACAGTAAGTTCCATCATTAACGGCGGAGTGAGGGTAACGCCTCACATTGGGAAAAGCGTGATCTCTTCAGATGGGAAAACAGAGGAAGTTTTAGGAGCTGAAAAGGGGGACAGAATCCTTTCAGAAAAAGTTTCTGGTCAGATGAGGGAGCTTTTGGAGGGAGTCGTACGGGAAGGATCCGGGAAGAACGGAGCGGTGGAGGGTTACCGTATCGGAGGAAAGACAGCTACGTCGCAGACTCTTCCGAGAAGCGCAAACAAATATATATCCTCATTTCTGGGCTTTGCACCGGCTGACAACCCGCAGATACTGGGAATGTGTATTATTTATAATCCCCAGGGAATTTATTATGGAGGTACGATCGCCGCACCGGTAATGCGGGAGATTTTTGAAAATGTACTTCCCTATCTTGGCATTGAAAAAGAATAAGAAATGAAGTATACTGTTTTAAGCTGAATAACAAAAGAGATAAGAGGTGTATCTATGGATTATACAATTTTTATTCCGGTATTGATATCATTTGCATTGAGCGTTGTAATGGGACCGGTGATCATCCCCATTCTTCGCAGACTGAAAATGGGACAGACAGAAAGAGAAGAAGGAGTAAAATCTCATCTGAAAAAGGCGGGAACGCCTACCATGGGCGGGGTAATCATTCTTATTGCTGTTGTGGTGACCTCCGTATTTTACATTGGAGATTATCCCAATATTATCCCGATTCTTTTTGTTACACTGGGATTCGGACTGATCGGTTTTCTGGATGACTATTTGAAAGTAGTGCTGAAGCGTTCCGACGGATTGTTCCCGAAACAGAAAATGGCTCTTCAGATCCTTGTGACGGCAGTATTTGCCTTTTATATGGTGAAATTTACAGATGTTTCTCTCGCCATGTTGATCCCTTTTTCAGGGGGAAGATATCTGGATATCGGATGGCTTGCGATCCCGCTCCTTTTTGTGGCGGTGATCGGAACAGTAAACGGAGTCAATTTTACTGATGGGCTGGATGGGCTGGCTTCCAGTGTTACGGTGCTTGTAGCTACCTTTTTTACAGTGGTGGCAGTGGGAACCGAGAGTGGAATTGAGCCTATTACCTGTGCGGTAGTCGGGGCTCTGATGGGATTCCTTCTTTTCAATGTATATCCCGCAAGTGTATTCATGGGAGATACAGGGTCGCTGGCTCTGGGAGGTTTTGTGGCTTCCACGGCCTATATGCTGCAGATGCCGATTTTTATTGTGATCGTGGGGCTTATCTATCTGGTAGAAGTACTGTCTGTTATGATACAGGTTACATACTTTAAAAAGACAGGCGGCAAAAGGTTCTTCAAGATGGCTCCGATCCATCATCATTTTGAACTGTGCGGCTGGTCAGAGACAAAGGTAGTAGCGGTCTTTTCGATTATTACAGCCATTCTGTGTCTGATTGCACTGATGGCTATGTAAGGAGGACAAATAATGGGAAAAACGGTACTGGTATTCGGACTTGGGATCAGCGGGATCGGAGCAGCGAAGCTTTTAGAAAAGCGAGGAGCTGATGTGATCTTATATGACGGCAATGAAAAACTCAATAAGGAAGCAACACTTAAAAAGATGGGAGAAGGCACAAAGGCACGGATTATTACCGGTTCTCTTCCGGAGGAAGTGATGGATGAACTGGATCTTGTGGTCATCAGTCCCGGAGTGCCGACGGATCTTCCAGTTGTTCAGAAAATGAGAGAGAAAAAGATTGAGATCATGGGGGAAATTGAGCTTGCCTATCTGTGCGGAAAAGGAGAAGTCCTTGCCATTACAGGGACAAATGGCAAGACTACCACAACTGCTCTGTTGGGAGAGATTATGAAAAATGCTTCAGACAGTGCATTTGTAGTGGGAAATATTGGAAATCCCTATACGACTGTAGCAGAAGATACCAGGGAAGATTCTGTCATTGTGGCAGAGATGAGCAGTTTTCAGCTGGAGACAATTCACACATTCCGCCCCAGAGTATCGGCCATTTTGAATTTGACGCCGGACCATTTAGACAGGCATCATACCATGGAGGCATATATTCAGGCAAAGATGAATATTGCCTCGAACCAGACGGAAGAAGATTTTTGCATCTTAAACTATGAGGATGAAGTACTTCGCAGATTTGCTGCTGAAGTGAAGGCGAAAGTTTTATTTTTCTCCAGTGCTCATAAGATGGAGAGAGGCATTTATCTGGATAACGGGAATATAATTTATAAGAACCCGGATGACGGAAACGCCGAAGGAACGCTGATCTGTAACGTAGATGAACTGAAACTCCTTGGTGTTCACAATTATGAGAATGTCATGGCGGCATCGGCTATGGCCGCTGTGTATGGTGTGTCCCTTGATATTATAAGAAAGACGCTTCGGGAGTTTGCAGGCGTGGCCCATAGAATAGAATTTGTAGCGGAAAAAGATGGAGTTGCCTATTACAATGATTCCAAAGGAACGAATCCGGATGCAGCCATCAAAGGAATCCAGGCAATGAGGCGCCCTACTGTTTTGATCGGAGGAGGCTATGATAAAAATTCAACTTACAAAGAATGGATAGAAAGCTTTGACGGCAAGGTCAAACTTCTGGTCCTTCTTGGGGCTACAAGGGAAAAGATTGCAGAAGAGGCCAGAGAGTGCGGCTTTACAGATATTGCTTTTGCCGATACATTTGAGGAGGCTGTCCTTACTTCCGTAAAGGCGGCGCAGCCGGGAGACGCAGTACTGCTGTCGCCGGCATGTGCAAGTTGGGGAATGTTTAAGAACTATGAGGAACGAGGAGATAAGTTCAAAGAGATTGTAAATTCCCTATAAGGAGAGAACAAGATTGCCAGATTCAGTTAAAAAAAGAAAGTATGACTATACACTTCTTACGGCGCTGTTTTTGCTGCTGCTTATCGGACTTGTGATCCTGTACAGCACCAGTGCCTACAATGGAGAGGTAAAGTTTCATGATTCCTTTTACTATCTGAAGAAGCAGGTGTTTGCCACCAGTCTGGGCATTGCAGGTATGTTTCTGATGGCGCAGATTGATTACCGGATATTGCGGAAATTTGCAGTGCCGGCCTATCTTGCAGCAGTGCTTTTGTCTGTTGCAGTGCTTTTGGTGGGAGATGAGTATAATGGGTCCAAAAGATGGTTGTCTTTGGGCCCTTTTTCTTTTCAGCCCTCTGAATTTGCGAAAATAGCAGTCATTCTTTTTCTTGCTGCTGTCGTGACAAAGAATGCAGACAAAATGGGGCAGATGAGAACGCTTCTGAAGATCATGCTCAGTGTTCTTCCTATTGCAGGTCTGGTAGGCGCCAGCAATTTGAGTACAGCCATTATTATTCTCGGAATTGCGGTTACTCTTGTCTTTACGGCAAGTCCCAAATACGGGCAGTTTATCTGGATGGGAGTGATAGGCTGCGGATTTATGGCAGTATTTCTTGCGTTGGAGAGCTACCGGCTGGAGCGGCTGGCAATCTGGAGAAATCCGGAGGCATACGAGAAGGGATATCAGACCCTTCAGGGGCTGTACGCCATAGGATCAGGCGGACTCTTTGGGAGAGGACTGGGGGAGAGCGTACAGAAGCTGGGCTTTGTTCCGGAGGCTCAAAATGATATGATATTTTCCATCATCTGTGAGGAGCTTGGCCTTTTTGGAGCAGGATTTATTCTCCTTCTTTTCCTGATTCTGATCTGGCGTTTCTTTCGGATCGCATCCCATGCGGAAGATCTTTTCGGAGCGTTGATTGCAGCCGGAGCTATGGCTCATATGATGATCCAGGTGATTTTGAATATTGCTGTTGTGACAAATACCATTCCAAATACAGGTATTACACTTCCCTTTATCAGCTACGGAGGAACATCGGTTGTGTTCCTTTTGATGGAAATGGGGGTTGTGCTAAGTGTGTCATCTCTGGTAAAATAATAGCATTGGTTTACAAGGAGGATGCTTTTTGTGGAACGAAAGAGAAAAAGCGGACATAAAAAATCTCATAAAATATATGCATTTGTTGTAATCCTGCTGGGACTGGCAATTATTGCCCTGGCTGTGCTGCTGCTGTTCTATGTGCAGCGGATCGAGGTGAAGGGGAACGAATACACATCCAGTGAGGAGATTGTTAATGTAGTAGAGGAGGATCAGGGATCTTTTAACTCCATTTACCTTTTATGGAAATATCATTTTACCGATTATAAAAAGCCGGACAGCATCCAGGATATGCAAGTGAGCCTGAAAGCGCCGTGGATCGTGCAGGTGAAAGTAAAAGAAAAGCCGATCCTCGGGTATGCTGTGGCAGAAAAATCCTACCTGTATTTTGACAGCAGCGGAGAAGTGGTGTTGGAAAGCTCCACATTACTTGAAGGAGTCCCGGCAGTGGAAGGGCTTGAAGTGGGAGATGCCTCTGTAGGAGATTCCCTGAGCAAGGGAAAGGAGCGGCTGTTCAAAGAGCTGACGGAGCTGAAAGAGGATATGGAGAAATTTGAATTGTCATCGGATAGAATTGTCTGTGACGGGAAACAGATTTACACATATTTTGGAGATGTTTGTGTGGCGCTGGGCAGCAGCATCACTACGGAAAAAGTATCACAGATATCACCGATCCTGGAAAAGCTGGGCGGCCAGAAAGGGACGCTGCATTTAGAATATTTTGCGGATGAGAACGATGTGATAACATTCGATAAAGACGAGCTGCCTGAAGCGACGCAGGAATCTACGGATGGACAGACCGGGGAGACCGCGGAAGAAAATCAATAAAAATGGGCTAAAATCCATAAAAATAGAGAAAATTCTATTGATATTTTGCACAAAAGCTTATATTATATACTATATATGGCGGACTCCGAGTCTGCCGTTTATGGGATGTATAATTATATAATAAGGATAGAACAAAGGAGGAGAAACCCTTGCTAGAAATTAAAACAAACGAATCAGAAGCAGCGGCAAAGATAATTGTTGTGGGAGTCGGCGGAGGCGGAAATAACGCTGTAAACCGAATGATTGATGAACAGATTGCCGGTGTTGAATTTATTGCAATCAATACAGATAAACAGGCCCTTCAGTTATGTAAGGCGCCGACCCTTATGCAGATAGGGGACAAGATCACAAAAGGACTTGGTGCGGGAGCACGTCCTGAAATCGGTGAGAAAGCAGCAGAAGAAAGCGCTGAGGAAATTTCAGCTGCATTAAAGGGAGCAGACATGGTCTTTGTAACCTGCGGTATGGGAGGCGGAACCGGAACCGGTGCGACTCCTGTTGTTGCGCGCATTGCAAAAGAACAGGGAGCGTTGACAGTAGGTGTTGTTACAAAACCCTTCCGTTTTGAATCCAAGACAAGGATGAATAATGCGCTGGCTGGAATTGAAAAATTAAAAGAAAGCGTTGACACTTTGATTGTTATTCCGAATGATAAACTGTTGGAAGTGGTTGACAGAAGAACAACTATGCCGGAAGCTCTGAAAAAAGCGGACGAGGTTCTGCAGCAGGGTATTCAGGGTATCACAGACCTGATCAATGTACCGTCTCTTATCAACCTTGACTTTGCAGATGTGCAGACAGTCATGACAGATAAGGGAATTGCGCATATCGGTATTGGACAGGGCCGCGGCGATGATAAAGCGCTGGAGGCTGTAAAGCAGGCGGTTGCAAGTCCGCTGCTTGAGACAACAATTGCAGGGGCATCTCATGTTATTATCAATGTATCCGGTGATATTACTCTTATGGACGCATCGGATGCGGCAGAATTTGTACAGGAACTGGCAGGAGAAGATGCAAATATCATCTTCGGTGCTATGTATGATGATTCCAGAGCAGATGAAGCTACTATTACTGTAATTGCTACGGGATTACATAATGTGGGCGGCACATCTTCAAAATTAAAATCAAGACTGGAAGGCGTACAGCGTTCCGGTATGGTTCCGCCGGCAAGCAGTTATGATAAACAGCTTCATTCCAATCATACCAGCCACAGCCCGAAAGTTGATTTGGGAGCGGCTCCGACGACAAACGGTGGTACAAGCCTGAAGCGTCCAGTTGGAGGTACAACTCCGACTCTGGATACACCAAGGACACCGACCAGCAAAGTGAAGGAGCAGTCTATCAAGATTCCGGATTTCTTTAAAAAGTAAATAACGATTCAGGCAACAGACAGCAGTCATGACAGATTGTGGATTTTTTCGACCACAGTTGACATGGCTGCTTTTTTTGTCGAAAAAATCTGTTTTCCTTCTAACAGTATCTGACAAATTCTGAACCCTTCTTTTCTTTATAATTAATCCTGCCCAGATGAGGGCGCAGGCTTTCAGGCCGCCCTATGCCGGAAGTGCAAAAGAGAAAGAAGGTGGAACGTGTATTATGAACTGTATATAGACATACTGTTTCTCGTCAACTTTATGATGGACTACATATTGCTCCTGTTGATAAAAAAGATATTGAAATGCACTGCCACGCTTGGAAATATCTCACTGGGAGCATTGACAGGAGCGCTTCTTACCTGTCTGGTAGTCGCGCTTCCTATTCCCTGGCCACTTTTGAAAATTCTTCTGTTTCATGGCGTTGTGAATATCCTGATGCTGAAAATTGCTTTACACCTCAAATGGGACAAAAAACTGTGGAAAGCGCTTTTTCTTCTGTACATCACAAGTTTTTTGCTGGGAGGGATTTTGGAGCATGTACGTCAGTATGTGGAGATCGGAAGTCTTTTTTTTGTACTGGCAGTAGGATGCTATTACATCTCATCGGGAATATGGAAGATTTTGGATCTGATTTTCAAGACCGGGCAGTGCCGGTGTGATGTGGAACTATATGTAAATGGACGGTGTGTGACAGTGCCGGCTCTGATAGATACCGGAAACACACTGCGGGATCAACTGACGGGAAAGCCGGTAAACATCATAGAGAGCCAGACGGCAGAAGAACTGTTTGGTAAGGAAATCCCGGAAGGAATCCGATATATTTCCTATCACACGATAGGCAGGAAAAACGCTGTTATGCCTGTTGCCGTTCTGGATAGCCTGCGCATTGCCGGAGAAAATGAGAAATGGGTGGATAAGCCGATGGTAGGGATCAGTGAAGAGAAAATATCTTCAGATGGAGAATACAGGATGATCATAAATCCTGATACATAGATTGGAGGAAACGAAACATGATGATAAAAATAGCTGTGCCAAATCAATTTAAACTGAAAGTAATGCCGAATTTCCGTACGTTCTTTTTCCCGGATAAAAAAGACGTACACTATATCGGAGGATCCGATATTCTTCCTGCTCCGCTGGAAGTGGAAGAGGAAAGCCGCGCGATCGCAATGCTGGGAACAGAGGAAGACAAAAGCGCCCGCAAAATATTGATTGAACATAACCTCAGGCTGGTAGTGTATATTGCAAAAAAGTTTGACAATACAGGCGTTGGAGTGGAGGATCTGATATCGGTCGGGACGATTGGGCTGATCAAGGCAATTAATACATTTGATCCGGGAAAAAATATCAAACTGGCCACCTATGCATCCAGATGTATTGAAAATGAGATCTTAATGTATCTTAGAAGAAATAACAAGACACGCATGGAGGTTTCGATTGACGAGCCTTTAAATGTGGACTGGGATGGAAATGAGCTCCTTTTGTCGGATATTCTCGGAACAGAGGAGGACACCATATATCGGGACCTGGAACAGGAAGTAGAGAAAAAACTTCTTGTGAAAGCTCTCGGGAGGCTGTCCGGCCGGGAGCAGACGATCATAAAAATGAGATTTGGTATCGGTATGCCGGATGGGGAAGAGAAGACACAGAAAGAAGTGGCAGATATGCTGGGGATTTCTCAGTCTTACATCTCCAGGCTGGAGAAGAAAATTATGCAGCGGCTGCGAAGGGAGATGGTAAAATATTCATAGTCACTTTCTGAAAAAGGTGTTACAATGAAAAGAAAAAGGGGTTGGTGATATGCGTCTGAGCTTTATTGGAGCTGCCCATGAAGTGACCGGAAGTTGTCATCTTCTGGAAGCATGCGGAAAAAATATATTGATTGACTGTGGGATGGAGCAGGGACCGGATCTTTATGAGAATCAGAAACTGCCTGTCAGTGCCGGGGATGTGGACTATGTCCTTCTGACCCATGCCCATATTGACCATTCCGGAAACCTGCCGCTTTTATGCAAACAAGGCTTTCAAGGAGACATTGTAACCACGTTTGCTACTGCAGATCTGTGCAGCATTATGCTTCGTGACAGCGCCCATATTCAGGAATTTGAGGCGGAATGGAGAAACCGCAAGGCCAAAAGGAGCGGGGAAGAGCCTTACGAACCTGTTTATACAATGGCGGATGCAGATATGGCCATCTCTCTTTTGGCCCCTTGCGATTACGGGCAGAAGATCGATCTGTGTCCGGGCGTTCAGGTATGTTTCAACGATATGGGACATCTGCTTGGTTCAGCCAGTATAGAAGTGTGGGTGACCGAAGAAAATGTTACGAAAAAAATCGTATTTTCCGGTGATGTAGGCAACATTAATCAGCCTATTATCCGGGATCCCCAGCCAGTGAAAGAGGCAGACTATGTAGTGATCGAATCCACTTACGGCGACCGGACCCACGGGGAGGAGATTCCGGATTATGTGGGAGAATTTACAAGGATCCTGAAAGAAACCTTTGATAAAGGCGGAAATGTGGTTATTCCATCTTTTGCTGTGGGGCGTACACAGGAACTGTTATATTTTATCCGTGAGATCAAAGAGAAAAGGCTTCTCCCGGAATATCAGAACTTTGAAGTCTATGTGGACAGTCCTCTTGCAATCGAGGCAACTTCAGTGTTTAACAAAAATGTAAAATCCTGTTTTGATGAGGAAGCGATGGCGCTGGTGGAACAGGGGATCAACCCCCTTATTTTCCCGGGATTGAAAACAACCATCACAACAGAGGAATCCAAACAGATTAATCTGAATGAACGTCCGAAAGTGATACTCTCTGCCTCTGGTATGTGCGAAGCAGGACGGATCCGCCATCATCTGAAGCATAATCTGTGGAGAGAGGAATGTACCATCTGCTTCGTGGGTTACCAGGCAGTCGGCACGCTGGGAAGAAAGCTGCTGGAAGGAGCAGAGAGTGTGAAACTGTTCGGTGAAAACATTACAGTTAATGCAAGGATTGAGTCTATAAAAGGGATCAGCGGACATGCGGACAGAAACGGACTCTTAAACTGGCTGAAAGGTTTTGAGAAGAAACCGGATCGTGTCATTGTGGTTCATGGCGAAGATACAGTGACGGATGCTTTTGCAGAAACGGTAGAAAAGGAGATCGGCTGTCCGGCATTTGCCCCATACTCAGGCGGATGTGTTGATCTGATGGAAAACAGAATCGTGACTGCCGGCATAAAGATTCCGAAGAAATCTGCAGAGAAGCCGGCAAGAGTCAGAGCGCAGAATGCGTTTGACAGAGCGGTTGCGGCAGCAAAACGTCTGGTGGAAGTTGTAATGAAAAACGAAGGACTCTCCAACAAGGATCTTGCAAAGCTGGAATCTCAGATTCAGAATCTGGCGGACAAATGGGAACCATAGCAGTCTCTTGTGCAATAATGTGAAAAAGTGAAGAAAAAGTTTTGGCCCTTGTCAAGGGCTAAAACTTTTTTTATTTCCAGCTGCTACAGTATAAGGAAAAGACATAATGAGAAAAATCTTATTGTACGTAATCAAATGACGGCAGATACGTTCAATAAGGAGGATTCAGATTATGGCACAGGGTAAGGTTGAAATATGCGGCGTAAATACAGCGAAGCTTCCGCTCCTTACAGAGGAGGAAAAAGAAGATTTGCTGGCGCGCATGAAAGAAGGGGATGAAGCGGCAAAGGAGGAATATATCAAAGGAAATCTGCGGCTTGTGTTAAGTGTGATCAAACGTTTTTCGGGAAGCAATGAAAATCCGGATGACCTTTTCCAGATTGGATGCATTGGACTGATCAAAGCAATTAATAATTTCAATACAGAACTTGATGTTAAATTTTCTACTTATGCAGTGCCGATGATCATTGGAGAGATCCGGCGGTATATGAGGGATAATAATTCGATCCGTGTCAGCAGATCCTTGAGAGATACGGCATACAAAGCGATTTACGCGAAAGAACACTACATGCGGGAGAACCTGAAGGAACCAACGGTACAGGAAATCGCTGATGAGATTGGAATTTCCAAAGAAGATATTGTGTTTGCGCTGGACGCGATACAGGTACCTATGAGTCTGCAGGAGCCTGTTTACAACGATGGAGGAGACGCCCTGTATGTCATGGATCAGATCAGCGATAAGAAGAACAGAGAAGAGAAGTGGATTGAAGATCTTTCTTTAGAAGCTGCTATGGACCGCCTGACAAGCCGGGAGAGATATATTATCCGTCTGCGTTTCTTTGAAGGGAAGACACAGATGGAAGTGGCAGAAGAGATAGAAATTTCACAGGCACAGGTCAGCAGGCTGGAAAAGCATGCTTTGAAAGTAATGCGGCAGTATTTGAGTGCATAACAAATCTGAAAATATGAGAAAAAATATTCCCGCCGGCTGGATAAAAGCATAAAAACAGAGCGGGAATGTTTTTTCCTTCAGGGCATTGAAATTTTGGGCGCTTCATACTATGATAGATGAAGAAGAAAGGAGCAACATATTATGAGAGGCTGTATTTTTGACTTGGATGGAACATTGACAGATAGCCTGGATTCCCTGACTTATTCAGTAAACCTGACATTGGAAGAGATGGGGCTGCCTCGAATTACGGAAGAACAATGCAGGCTGTTTGTAGGAAACGGTGCCAGATATTTGATGGAAAAAGCATTGAAAGCCTCCGGAGATGCTAATTTAAGCCGTATTGAAGAAGGAATGGCGGTATATGGAAGAATATTCAGTGCGAACTGTACATATCATGTAACACCGTACAAAGGGATCTTAGAACTTCTGGAACAGCTTAAAGTGCGGGAAATCAAACTGGCAGTGCTTTCCAATAAACCTCACGGGCAGACGGTGGACGTAGTAAAACAGATATTTGGAGAGAATGTGTTCGACTATGTGCAGGGACAGTGTGAGAACCTTGCCAGGAAGCCGGATCCTTCCGGAGTATGGAAGCTTCTTGAGGAGATGGGGATATCACGGGAGGAATGTCTGTATGTCGGGGATTCGGAAGTGGATGTGAAAACCGCAGAGGCGGCCGGCGTTCAGGAAATTGCAGTGACCTGGGGATTTCGTGACCGGGTATCGCTGGAGAAGGCGGGGGCTATGACTTTGATAGACAGCCCGAGGGAACTGCTTGCATATGTATAGGGCACAACGCCGGGAGATCCCGTCAGGAAAAAGCATGCAATAAAAGAGGGAGGACAAAGCAATGTATGAGTATGATGAGGAATGTTTACAGGTGTTTTTGGAAAATCAAAGCCAGCTTTTTGATGAGCCGGTAGCAGAGACACCGGAAGAAGCAGAGGCATTTCTGGAGGAATGTATGGCGGTAGTAGTGGACAGCATTGAAGAAGTAGCTGCATTCTTTCGGGAAGAGGGCATCGACATGGAGGATATGTCTATGGAAGAGTTGGAAGAGGCTTCCGAAGTGTTCGCCCTCCCAAGCGGTAAGTATCTGATCGTAGAAGGTTAGCGCCGGTGCGCGAAGTCTTCCGGCAGGAGGCGTACCCACTTAGATACAAAGATGTCGCTGAAGCGGCTGTACTTGATAAAGGAGTTCCGTTTGCGGAACTCCTTTTTATACACATGCCCTTCGTTTTTGGGTGATGTTATTCGATTTCGGCATTTTTCAGTGCATTTTTAATGGCGTCTATGATGATCTGTGAGGTGTATGCGGAATCTTCGGAATATTGGATGTTTTCCAGAGACTGTGTCTCACAGATCTGCTGGGCTATATCTTCCATGGCCGGCTGAACAAGCGGAAACATGGCATCTACTGTCTCATCCATATTGGAAAAACGGATGGAATCAATCTGAGATTCGTCGACGGACACCTCTACTTCCAGTTCCGTATTGTTTAAAGTGAAAGAAGAAGTGTATACTCCTTCTTTGTATTTTTTTTCGGGAGTTTCGTTTTTGCTGTGTCCGGGAAGAAACATAAATACAAGAAGAAGGATCAGAACGATAGCCAATACAGCAAAAACGGCGGTGTATATGATCTCTTTCATATGTAGCACAAAAATTTTAGTTTTGGAACTCATAAAGGCCTCCTGTGTCTGAATGTGTATTTGTACTCTATATAATATATGAGCGAAAGCAGAGAAATATTCCGGCAGGATGGGTTTTGCGTGACAAATCTGCCGGCTTCCTGTAGAATGGAAAAGTAAGAAATGAGGTGGAAGAACAAATGTTTATTATTGCAGGGCTTGGAAATCCCGGTCTGCCCTATGAGGGTACCAGACATAATGTTGGATTTGATGTCATAGATGCTATTGCGGACGAATATAATATTTCCGTGGATTACCGGAAAAACCGCGCCTTGATCGGAAAAGGGATCATCGAAGGACAAAAGGTGATTCTGGCAAAACCCCAGACTTATATGAATTTAAGCGGAGAGAGCATCAGAGGACTTGCAGATTATTATAAGATTGACGAGGAGGCAGAGCTGATCGTCATATATGATGATGTGAGCCTTGACGTAGGACAGCTTCGTATAAGAAAAAAAGGAAGCGCGGGAGGACATAACGGAATAAAAAGCATTATTTCTCATCTTGGAACAGATGTCTTTCTAAGAATTAAGGTAGGCGTCGGTGAAAAGCCGAAGAAATATGACTTGGCGGATTATGTGCTGGGGCATTTCTCCAAAGAGGAAAGGCAGCAGATGGAAGAGGGATATCACTGTGCAGTCAAGGCTGTGGAAATGATGGTATCCGGGGAGATCGAGGCGGCAATGAATGAATTTAACCGCAAAGCAAAGAAAGATGCTGCCCGGTCCGGTGAGGAGACAAAAAGATCATAAGAATAGGAGAGAAAGGATTATGGAAGCCTTGACAGGGCCCCTGCATGAACTGGCGGAATTTGAAGAAATATGGAAACAGAGAGAGAAAGAACCGGGAATGCTGCAGATATCGGGCTGCGTCAATTCTCAGAAAACTCATCTGATGTATGCGCTTGGCGATGGCTGTGATTATAAAGTCATCGCTTGTTCCAGTGAATCAAAGGCAAAGCAGATTTATGAGGAATACCGGTTCCTGGATGGAAACATATATCTGTATCCGGCAAAGGATTTTCTTTTTTACCAGGCGGATATCCGCAGTAAGGAGCTGATGCGCCAGCGAATGACAGTGATACAGGCAATCCTGGAACAGAAGAACATTACGGTTGTAACCAGTTTTGACGGATTTATGGACGTTCTGCAGTCAAGAGAAGTTATACAGGGAAAAGTACTGGAGATTAAAAACGGCGAAATCATAGATTTTCCGGAGATTCAAAAGGATCTTGCGGCTAATGGATACGACAGGGAAGAGCAGGTGGAAGGCCCCGGACAGTTTGCAGTGAGAGGGGGGATCCTGGATATTTATCCGCTGACAGAGGAGCTTCCGGTCCGGATTGAACTGTGGGATGATGAAGTAGATTCTATTCGGACCTTTGATGTGGAAAGTCAGCGTTCCATTGAAAATCTGGAATCTGTCTGTATTTATCCAACAGAAGATATGGAAAAGGAGACAGCCGAAAGTGTATCTTTTCTGGATTATTTCCCAAAAAAGGGAACGTTGATTTTTCTGGACGAGCCGGCCAGACTTTTGGAAAAAGGGAAAGCAGTAGAAGAGGAGTTCGTAGAAGCACAGGCGAAACGACTGGAGAGCGGGTATGAGGTCAGCGACAGGGAGATGCAGCTTTACCATACTGAAAAAATTACGGAAAAAATAAACCGCCGCTGCAGTATCGGTTTCTGTTCTCTTGATACAAAGTGTCCTCAGTTTAAGGTACGGGCTAAATATCATATACAGACAAAAGGGATCAATCCCTACAATAACAGTTTTGAAATGCTGACAAGAGATCTGAAGAGACTGAAAAGGGAAGGGTACAAAGTTGTGCTTCTTTCCGGTTCCAGAACACGGGCGAAACGTCTTGCCGAGGATCTGCGTGATTATAACTTAAGCAGCTTTTACAGTGATGAAATGGATCGGCAGGTGCTTCCGGGGGAAATCATGACAGCTTACGGCCATGTGGCGGAAGGCTATGAATACCCTATGCTGAAATTTCAGGTCATTTCCGAGACGGATATTTTTGGAAAGGTCAGAAAGAAAAAGAAAAGAAAATCCTATGAAGGACGGAAGATCCAAAGTTTTTCAGAGCTTAAGCCAGGAGATTATGTTGTCCATGAGAATCATGGACTTGGAATTTATCAGGGAATTGAAAAGATTGTGGTAGATAAAGTAGCCAAGGATTATATGAAGATTTCCTATGCAAAGGGAGGCAATCTTTATATTCCGGCTACCCAGCTTGATCTGATCCAGAAATATGCCAGTGCAGATGCCAAGAAGCCGAAACTGAATCGCCTTGGTACTCAGGAGTGGACCAAGACAAAAACAAGAGTCCGGGGAGCGGTAAGAGAAATTGCAAGAGATTTGGTGCAGCTGTATGCGGCAAGACAGGAAAAGGAGGGCTATGTTTACGGAGAAGATACCGTCTGGCAAAAAGAATTTGAGGAGATGTTCCCTTTTGAAGAGACAGAAGATCAGCTTCTGGCTATTGAGGCGGTAAAAAAAGACATGGAAAGCCATAAGATCATGGACCGTCTGATCTGTGGAGATGTAGGATACGGGAAAACCGAAATCGCTATTCGTGCCGCCTTCAAAGCTGTACAGGAAAATAAACAGGTTGTCTATCTGGTGCCGACAACGATTCTTGCACAGCAGCATTATAATACGTTTTTGCAGAGGATGAAAGAATTTCCGGTCCGTGTAGATCTCATGTGCCGTTTCCGAACTCCGGCTCAGCAGAAAAAAACCATAGAAGATACGAAAAGAGGACTTGTTGACATTGTGATCGGTACTCACAGGGTTCTGAGCGACGATTTAAAATACAAGGATCTGGGACTTCTGATTATTGATGAGGAACAAAGATTCGGCGTACAACATAAGGAAAAGATTAAAAAGCTGAAAGAAAATGTGGATGTTCTGACTTTGACGGCAACGCCGATTCCCCGTACTCTCCATATGAGCCTCATCGGAATCCGGGATATGAGCGTTCTGGAGGAAGCTCCGCAGGAGAGAATGCCTATACAGACCTATGTCATGGAATACAATGAAGAAATGATACGGGAGGCCATAGAGAGGGAATGTGCCCGGCAAGGGCAGGTATACTATGTCTACAACCGCGTGGAAGATATTGCCGAGGTGACGGCAAGAATACAAAGGCTTGTGCCGGAAGTTTCCGTTGCTTTTGCTCACGGGCAGATGAGGGAACATGAACTGGAAAAGATCATGTATGCTTTTATTAACCGGGAGATTGATGTTCTTGTCTCTACAACAATTATTGAAACGGGACTTGATATTTCCAATGTCAATACGATGATCATCCATGATGCTGACAGGCTGGGACTTTCCCAGCTGTACCAGCTTCGTGGCAGAGTCGGGCGTTCCAATCGGATGGCTTATGCTTTCCTCCTTTACCGGAAAGACAAAATGCTCAAAGAAGTGGCCGAGAAGCGATTGTCCGCTATCCGGGAGTTTACGGACCTTGGATCCGGATTCCGGATTGCCATGCGGGATTTGGAAATCCGGGGTGCCGGAAATCTTCTGGGAGCAGAACAGCACGGTCACATGGAAGCGGTAGGATATGATCTCTATTGTAAAATGTTGAATGAAGCAGTGAAACATTTGAAAGGAGAGATGGAGGAAGAGACTTACACAACGACGATAGATCTCAATGTGGATGCCTATATTCCGGAATCCTACATTCCCAATGAATATCAGAAGCTGGATGTTTATAAGAGGATCGCTGCTATTGAGAATGAAGAAGAGATGGAAGACATGTTGGAAGAACTGATCGACCGGTTTGGAGATATACCAAAAAAGGTGCAGCAGCTTCTTAAGATCGCAAATCTGAAAGCGATGGCTCACCAGGTTTACGTTACAGCAGTAGAACAAAAGGGAGAGCAGTATATTTTTACGATGTACGAGAAGGCCAGGGTAAACCCGGCCAGGATTCCGGCTATGCTGGAAAGCTATAAGGGAAGTCTCGTTTTCCGGGCGGAAGAAACACCGTGTTTTATTTATCAGAAAAAAGGCTTTAATAAGAAGGAGAAAGACGAAGATATTCTGGAAGTAGTGAAAAATGTGTTAATTTCCATGCAAGGATTGCTTGAATAGAAGAAAAACGGTATAATGACAGAGTCAGCAATACGAAGGAGGGTGTAAAAACCATGAAAAAAAGAGCAGTTATCTGTCTGCTGGCAGGGGTGCTGGCGGCGGCATCTCTGTCCGGCTGCGGAAGTTTTGACGGCAGTGATGTGGTAGTGACTGTAGATGATAAAGAGATCACGGCAGATCTTGCCAATTTTCTGGCGCGGTACACACAGGCGCAGTATGAGACATATTATGCAGGGTATTTGGGCGATGATATGTGGAACAGCGAGGGATCTTCAGATGGGGAATCCTATGAGGATACAGTGAAGGATTCTGTTCTGGAATCTTTAGAGAATATGTATCTGATGGAAGCTCATATGGGAGATTATGATATTGCTTTGACGGAGGAGGAAGAAAATTCCATCAAAGAGGCGGCAAAGCAGTTCGATGAAAACAACGGTCTTGAAGAGAAGGAAAAAGTATCGGGAAATACAGATACCGTAGAGCGTATACTGGAGCTTATGACGATCCAGAAGAAAGTGCAGGATGCAGTGATGGCAGGGGCGGATACAGAAGTTTCTGATGAAGAGGCAGCTCAGAAGAAAATGCAGTATGTGACGTTCAGTTTTACCACAACAGATGAAGAAGGAAATTCCAGCGAGATGACGGATGAGGAGAAGGCAGAATTGAAAACACAGGCAGAGGAATTTGCAGCAGGAGCAGCAGGCGCCTCAGATTTTTCTGCTTATGCGTCACAGCAGGGATATGAAGCTGTGGAAGGAACTTTTGATTCAGAATCTACCGGATATCCGGAAGAGCTGGTGGCTGAAATGGATAAGCTGGAGGAAGGCGGTACTACAGGAGTAGTGGAGAGTACAGGAGGCTATTATGTGGCCAGAGTGACCAGCCTTTTTGACCGGGAAGCCACAGATACGAAGAAGACAGAAATTGTGCAGGAGCGGCAGCAGAAGCTTTTGGACGATACCATATCGGAATGGCGGGATGACGCCAAGATTGATGTTAATAACCGCGTTTGGGATAAGGTAGACTTCAATAAATTGAGTGTGACAATGAAGCAGGACGAGACAGATCCGTATGCAGACGAAGTGCAGACAGACGATCAGGCAGAGGAAACAGAATAGTTAAAAACATAACAGGGGACGTAGTAAAATTGAACTTCAATGTCATTAAGTTTAGAAAATGAGTCCTCAAAAGAAAGACAGTGTTGG
>OJSG01000056.1_pt1 | contig 124917 bp, 118 predicted proteins | sample 1599371 | NCBI WGS metagenome assembly OJSG01 (sample SAMN04168658, study PRJEB22393) | human gut metagenome | biome: human gut microbiome; feature: stool | host: Homo sapiens | collected 2014-03-24
CTTTATCAAGGAAATCCGGCGCTATGCCGCCATTGAGGAACTGGACGAGTCCGTATTGAACCGGCTTATCAGCAAAATCCTGATTGGCGAGGTCAAAAAGGTGGACGGCCAGAAGGTACAGGAAGTCAGGATCGTTTATAACTTTGTCGGGGAAATCCCGGAGATTGCAGCATAAGAACAGCAAAGCTCTCCCCTTCATGCAGGGGAGGGCTATTTTTGTAAATACATCATACTTAAAAATCTTGGCGAGAACGGAAAAAGTAACACACAATTCCGAAAACTGTAGAAAAATATCAGATTAGATATATAGATGTAACAACATGAACACATGGCGATTCCGCAGACTTCAATAGAAACTAAATTGACGAAGTTAGGAATATTGCTGATTTTCGATTAGCAGATTATAATATCATAAATACCTGTACCGTCCAGTTTGCGCCTAAAAGAACGGCGGATAAATAAAAAAATTTGCAGGGAGGAAAAAAGCAATGGCCATGCGGCTTGATCACCAATTGCGAGAGCAAATATTCCGTAAACACACAACATTTCCAATCACATATTTTCAAGATGAACTGGCTGAGCTACCACAGTTCACTGGCCCTTTACATTGGCACCCAGACTTCGAATTGGCTTCAGCGGAATTTTCCATTTTAGAATATCAGGTTGGACAGCAGCGCATCCTATTGGAGCCAGGAGACAGTATATTTATCAACAGAAATGTGTTGCATGGTGTTAAGCAGTTGGATGGAAGCCAAACGGAACCAATGCCTAATATCGTCTTTTCTGGCAGCGCAATCGCACCGGAAAACAGCATCATTTTTCAAAAATATATCAAGCCAATCGCACTGTGTGATCAGATGCCCTTTGTAGTGTTTAGACATAACGATCTCAATCAGGACGAGGTAAACAACTGGCTAAAAGACATTTATTCCCGATTGCGTAGACAAGAAAACTGTTTTGAGATGGCGGTTCAGCGTAATCTAAGTAAAATATTTGAATATTTATTTCGCAATTTTGAGTGCTTACCAAAGACAGAGGTTCCACGCATACAAATCACCGCACAAATACGAATCCAGAAGATGCTTTCATACATTTATGATAATTACTCCAATGCAATAACACTGGAGGACATTGCAAATGCGGCTAATATCAGTCGTAGTGAGGCGGGGCGGTGCTTCAAAACTTATATGGAGTGCTCTCCTGTTGATGCTTTAATCCAGTATCGTCTGCAAATCGCCCATGAGTTACTTGGCGATAAATCCTTGACGCTGGAGAAAATAAGCTGCGCCTGTGGATTTCATTCTGTTCGCTATTTCAATCGTCAGTTCAAAAAGAAATATGGCCACACTCCTCATGAACTGCGAAAGTTGGGTAAATAGTACCTGCTTACGGTGATAATAAGGCTTTAAATTCCTGTTTTTTGGTGATATAATACCCGAAAACTACGGAAGAGAGGTCTGTTAGAGATAACATGGCAGAAAAAAAGAACTATAAAAAGACATTGATAACTTGTTACATCGGCTTCATCACACAGGCAATTGTGGCGAATTTTACGCCGTTGTTGTTTTTACGATTCCATAACGAATATAATATCCCTCTTGGGGAAATCGCTTTAATTTCTACCGTATTTTACGTTACACAAATAGTTGTAGATACACTTTGTGCGACAATTGTGGATCGCATAGGATATCGAAAAAGTGTTGTGATTTCTCAATTTCTGGCGGGAGTGGGACTGGTTGGTTTGGCAACCTTACCAAACCTGCTGTCAAATCCATTTGCCGGAATATTGATTAGCGTGATCGTTTATGCAATGGGCAGCGGAATGATAGAAGTGTTGGTAAGCCCTATCGTTGAGGCTTGTCCATTTGAGCATAAAGACAGCGTGATGAGTTTACTCCATTCCTTCTATTGCTGGGGCGCGGTTGGGGTCATTTCCCTTTCAACGCTTTTCTTTGCCATTTTTGGAATAGAATATTGGTGGATTCTGGCCTGTCTATGGGCGCTACTTCCGTTGTTCAACATCTATAATTTTATGACCTGCCCCATTGAACGCTTGACACAGGAAGGACAAGGATTGTCTGCAAAAAAACTGCTCAGCATCCCACTCTTTTGGGTTTTCCTCTTGCTGATGATTGGAGCAGGTGCCAGCGAGGCCTCTATGGCACAATGGGCATCGGCTTATGCGGAATCCGCATTAGGATTTTCTAAAACCATCGGGGATATCGTTGGGCCATGTATGTTTGCCGTGTCAATGGGACTCAGCCGTACCATTTACGGAAAGTACGGACACAAAATGAATTTGGTAAATTTTATGATGGGGTCAGGCATTCTGTGCCTGGTTTGCTATTTGCTTGCCGCCGTTTCTGCCAATCCTGTTTTGGGACTAATTGGCTGTATTGTCTGCGGATTTTCTGTTGGAATTATGTGGCCCGGCTCTATCAGTATTGCATCAAGTAAAATTCCGCTTGGTGGAACCGGGCTATTTGCATTTCTTGCTATGGCGGGTGATTTGGGCGCGTCAATTGGCCCTGCCGCCATAGGTGTTATTACACAAAACGCAGGCGACAACATGAAAGCCGGAATGCTTGCGGCATGCGTTTTCCCAGTTATCTTAATTGTTTCGCTCTGCTTACTAAAGTATATACGCCTGAAAAAATAAAGAGAGATTAAATCGCAGCTTTCCGTTGCGCTTCAGCACTTTAATTGAGCTTCGTTCTTGGTAAATCATTTTAGCAATATAGGGTCGGCAGGTTTACCGATGCCGGCGGCGGATGAAGTTATGCTCTATAAGGCTTTTAATTCTCTATTCAACTCCCTTTTCAAATGGAAAGGGAGTGTTTTTTTGCCATTTTTGAATTCATCACTTGACATTGTGGCAAAGACCTGTCAGAGCCGGGGCAAACAGAGGATTGCTGTATTCATAAAGCTCCTTCCAGACACGGAGCATGACAATCCGCGTTTCGTCTGTGTTTCTTCTGCATGAGCGCTGACCGATCATGTGCTTCCACTGATAAGGTGTGGCGCTGATGATCAGGATATTTCTTAATCCCTGAGGCGTGGCATAGCCTGCGGCGTCGTGCCCGATCCCTGCTCTGCACAGCCGGCCATAGCAGTCGAGGTCTGACCGGCAGCTGTCTTCATAAAGCATCTGTATCTCTGGGGAAGCTGTCAGTATTTCATAAGGAACTGCAAATTCTGCTTCGCCGGAATAATTGCTGTACTGCAGGGAGGCACTCATAAATTTTACTTCATTCTGATGCCGGGTGATCTGTGAGAGAAATCTCCGGCTGGCGCCGACCACAGCGACAGTAATGACAGTAAATTTCTGGATTGCAGGATGAGGAAGCTGACCGAGAGTTTTAACAGTTTCGTCCAAAAAGGATTTTTCGTACAGCTTCACTAAATCATCCATCGAATGGATCATATGTCCCCGCTGTGTAAGCCTTGCTGCAAAGACCATGTTTTTTTCCGCTTCCCTGACAGCGGAGCAGTTCAGGATTTTAGTTTCAATTTTGTTCATAGGGTGCCTCCTCTCTGATAATTGCTGCTAATAAGAAAAGATAATTCAGGCTGTCGGTAATCTTTTCTTCCCACATTTCTTTTTTAAATGATTCGTTTTTGGCATAACACATATCATACAGAGATACGATATGTTTTGCCATCATTCCCACCAGAGCGCGCTGGGGCGTGCAGCCCTGTAAGGAGGCGGCAATTTTAAATGCGGAGAGCCTGTCCAGGTTATCGCCGGTATACTCTTTTCTTTTGTTATTTAAAGTGGTCTCACATTTCATTACCTGATTGGCAAAGATCAGCTTAAATTCTGATTGTGTCATAATGCTTCTTCTTTCCTTTCTTTCTGTGATTTTTGATGTTCTGTTGTTCTTGGATGAATTATTTCTGTTTCCATAGCCTGGCGCCTGAGGATAGCGTCCACGTTGGCAGAAACGGTTTCTAATTCTTTACAATGGTTCTTATAGTTATGAATAACTGTTTTCTGGCTGTCGATGGTTTCCTGCAGTTTCTGCTTCCTCTTTTTTAGTGATTTCAGTGAAAGCATTTTCCCGTCAGGATAGAAATCTTTCAGCCAGTCCCGGGCTTCTTCATAAGCCGTGATCTCAGATACATGCTCGTTTCTGAAATTCTTCTTGTTTCCGGATTTTAAAAATTCTGCATAGATGCTTTTGGAAGCGAAGTATTGTCCGGTGTAGTGGATCTGCGAGTTGAGCACTTTCATTTTTTCAGTGAGCTCCCGCTTTTTGTCGTAAGCCTCTGTCAGCCTTTCCTGCGCCTTCGAAGTGACTGCACTCAGATCTTTTCTGGTATTGTAGCCATGCTCCTGTATGTAGATCAGGGTGTTTGCCATTTGCTGGAGATTGGTGATCTTTACTCTCTGCGCATATGCTTCGCTTTGCATAGCTTTTACATTTGTCTGCAGATCAACTACCAGACGAAGCTGTGTGCGATAATAGAAGATTGCAAGCGGATCTCTCCGATAATCAGTTTCCGGAGAATGATATGCTGTTGCTTTTTTCTCTGCACGTATCCCTTTTACATTCCGGGAGAAAAGTTCTTCCAGATGATCCCGTCCATAGTCCGTACCCAGAGCTTTTTCAGTGATACGCTGGCTGCGGTCCGGATGAAGATAGCGGTACCTGCCTCTCTGTGAGATCACCGAGATATTGTAATTCTCCAAAAGAAGGGATTGGAATTCTTCAAAATTTTTTGCTTCCCGGGAGCAATCTTTTATTGCCTTCCGCAGGAAATCTTTTTGCGTCTGGAATGTCGTTGCAGATGGCTTGAGCCCCTCAGCAGTAATCTTTTTATTGATCTTTTCCATCTTTTCCTGACCGCGTGACTTCGCACGGAACTCAGCCTCCGTTACTTTTTCGGGAGCGGGCGAGAGCAGATCGATCTGATGTAACCCTTCCCGTTCACACATAGCCATGACCTCTTTTTTGAAGTGTTCCATAAATTTGTTCGTAGATCTGTGCTTTCCTCCCGCTTTATAGTCACTTGCCTGAGTCATATAATCTTCTTTTTCCGTTTCGTTTGCTCTTACGCTGTTGATCACGATATGTGTATGTATGTTTCCGGAATGATTTTCGCCGTCAGTATGTGTAACCACAAGAGCCTGATGTCCCGGAAACATTTTTTGAGCTACCTCTAAAGATAACTCCTGAGCCTTTTCCCCGGTAAGACCGCAATCTGATGCATCCCTGGGATCGTAACTGATGATATAATGATGGCTTTTGATTTCGCCTGGCCGTCTGTTCTTATTGAATGTTCTATTAGTCCCGGAACAGTCAAGATCAAAAGTTTCAGGAGTACAGTTTAATCCATCTGCATAGAATTCTTCTCTGAGCATAGGCTGTCCATATTCGTTAAGGAGCAGTGTTTTTGTTTTTTCATCGTGCTGATAGAAGAGATAATTTATGGCATCTGTGTAGTTGGCATTTTTGCTTTTAATATGCTTTACGATTGCCATTCAGATCACCTGCCAATTTCAAAATTTCTTTTTTCAGAGAAAAAAGATCTGCCAGGCAGTGATGAATTTCTTCTTCCATCGCCATAGACCTTTCACCACCTGTATTAAAATATTTTGCAATCTGATTGAGGTTAGAACCGATTTTCCCGTACTGCATCAGAAGTTCACGAATGTCGTCACTGTTGATTACAATCTGATATTTTGCTGTCATTTTTTTATTCAGAATGAGACCGCGGATATATTCAGAACGAGATAAGCGTACTCCGTCAGCATGTTGATCGAGAATTGAAAGTTCGATATCGGTAAGTTTTACACACACAATATTTTTTCGTTTTTCGCTTTCTTTTTTTTCTCTGGGTGCCATTCTTCCTCCTTCCTTCTAAAGTCACAGGCTTCCGCAAAACTGAACCTCCACTACATCTGGCTGTCCCTTCCAGATATAGTGATGCGTACAACTTATGTTGGAAGCCAATTTGAATTTCATAGCAACTATCAATGAGAAGTCACAGGAGTTGCTGTGAAATTTCCGAGGGTATGGGGAAACGGAATCCCCATCAAGATCGCTACTAAGAGCAATACAGAGAAGTCAAGAATGACGATACTGTATTACTTAGTGGATCTTGCTCTTGTTATCCCGAATTCGGGATAACGCTATAAAAATCTAAAAACCCTCTCACTTAAACAAATGGAAAAACAGGAATATACAATCGTCCTTCAAAAATTCTTTAAAAAAATGTAAAAGAAATGGTGAAGGCAATCTCTGTCAAAAGAAAATAAAAAAAGTAAAATCGGGAGTTGTAAAGCCCCCTTTGAGCATTTGTTTAATATGAAGAGATTTTTTTCATTCAAAATAATTTACAGAAAGAGGTTGTGCGTTATGGCAGAGAAAAGATGTTACACGGTGCGCGAATTACAGGAAATACTGGGGATCAGCCGTCCGACAGTTTATAACCTTTTGAAAAAAAATGAGTTTCGCTGGATCCGGCTGGATGGCGGAAAGTACCGTATCTCCAAAAAAAGTTTTGACGACTGGCTTGATAATCAGCCGCCGGAACAGTAAAAATAATCCGTCGATATAGTAACGGTTTATGAAAATATCCGTTATCCTTTCTGTAAGAAGGGAGAGATTCTGATGAATAGAAAAACAGACATGACAGAAGAAGAATATCAGGAACTGGTCAGAAATATTGAAGAACACAGCCAGTACCAAATGAAACCTTCTTTGCCAAAGAAATGGATGACTGTTACCGAAATGGGAGATCTGTTGGGATTAAAGAAAACGGATCGTTACTGGCTTGTCCATAAAAATGTATTTGAATCAAAGAAGATTGCCGGAAAGATGCGGGTTAATATCGGCAGCTTTGAAAAATGGTACGCCAATCAGGTGAAGTACAGGAAAATTACCGGAGAGGAGCCGGGGCAGGAATTAAATGAATGGTCTTTTTCTGCCCGTGATATTGCTCATCTGTTGGGAATTACTGAAGCTGTGGCATATGACCTGATCAAGCGTGAGAAAATCGATACGGTTAAGGTCGATTATTGGAACAGGATACCTAAGGAAGTTTTCTGGAACTGGTACAATAATCAGTCGAGATATCAGACCGTTGAAGACCGAAAAGCGAAGAAAGACTTGTATGCGGCTACCATCAGTATGCCGGAAATAGCAAAGTTGCTGGGAATTAGCAGAAAAGCTGTTTATACGATCCTTAAAAGCAGGAAATACGGGAAATTATTTGAAACTGTGGTGATTGCTGATCAGAAGCGGATCACAAAAGAGAGTTTTCAGAAATTCCTAAATGAGCAGGATGAGTATCAGCTGGATCCTTCCAATGATTATGAGGAACTTTCCAAGGAAGAAAATATTGCTCTGGCAACTTTCCGCAGAAAGAAGCTTCTTGAAACAGGGAACCGCAGGAGCAATGGCAATCTAAATTATCTGACACCGGAGGAAGCGGCGATGATGGCGAAGGTTTCAAGATCGACAGTTGTAAACTGGTACCAACAGGAAGAGTTTCCGATCATATATGTTGGTAATCGAATACGTATCAGGCGACGGGAGTTTGAAAAATGGCTGAAAGAAAGGAACAGGGTAAATGGCATCCATAGTAGAAAGAAATCATAAGTTTAAGGTAGTTTATTATTATAAGAATGATGCGGGAAAAAGAATACAAAAATGGGAAACCTATGACACAAAAGCAGAAGCCCGCAAACGGAAAAAGGAAATTGAATATAAGCAGGAGCTGGGAACTTTTGTGGCCCCTAAATGTACTTATCTGTCTGAACTTCTTGATGAATATGTAATAATATACGGAACAAAGGCATGGGTAATGTCTACATATCAGGGGAAAGTCGGCCTGATAAAAAACTATATCAAGCCGATGATCGGTAAAGCGAAGCTTTCCGACCTGAATACGCATTTCATTGAGAAATATTATCAGACTCTTTTGAATACACCTGCTGTAGTCAATCCGATGACCGGGAAGGCAAAGAATGAATTCGTAGGGACGGGTACTATCAGGGAAATCCATAAATTGCTGAGAAATTGTTTTGAGCAGGCGATCAAATGGGAGCTGATGGAAAAAAATCCATGTCAGCGGGCGACTGTTCCAAAACATACGCCGATGAAACGAGAGATCTGGGGAGCGGATACCATGATGCATGCAATGGATGTATGTAAGGATGAGAAAGTTGTGATCGCATGCAATCTCATTTTTGCCTGTACATTGCGCCCCGGTGAGGTTACAGGGCTCACATGGGACTGCATGGACATATCGCCTGAAGCGATTGAAGAAGACAGAGCTTATATCATTATAAATAAAGAATTGCAGAGAGTGACAAAGGAGGCTCTAAAAGCATTGGATGGAAAAGATGTTCTTCTGGTGTTTCCGGAAACAAAGAAATCAAATAAAACGGTACGTATACTGAAAAAGCCCAAGACAGAGGATAGCGAAAGGAAAATCTTCCTCCCGAAGACAGTCGCTCTTATGCTCGTGGAATGGAAGAAAAAGCAGGAGCAGGAAAAGGAAGTACTGGGAGAAGAATACATGGACTTTAATCTTGTCCTCGCAACGGCTTACGGACTTCCGGTCGGAGAGGCGGTCATATTGAAGGGCTTGAAAAAACTGATCGCGGATAATAATCTTCCATCTGTTGTCACACACAGCCTCCGGCATACCAGCGTTACTTATAAGCTGAAGCTGAACGGCGGCGATATCAAAGCTACCCAGGGAGATTCCGGGCATTCTCAGGCGAATATGATACTGAATGTTTATTCTCATATCCTGGATGATGACAGAAGAAAAAATGCAGAACTGTTTGAAAAAGCATTCTATGAAAAGAAAGAACTCAATCCGGATATCCATCGGCAAATGCCGGAGAATATGTTACAGGTACCTGAAGGAGTGAATGCGGAACTGCTGGAGAAAGTACTGGCTAATCCGGAGATGGCGGCGCTGCTGGCGTCTATGGCGAAAACGTTGGAATAAGCAAGAAAGACAGTAGTGTCATTACAAGAAAAATGGCATACAATACTTTACATTTATGCTTAAAAATAATAAAATATAAGAAAAACTGTAAAGAAGAGATATGTATGACTAAAAGAATGATTTTAGAACAATTAGTTAAAAAAAACCATGGGTATCTCCTTACTTCTCTGGCAGAAAAAAACCAGATTTCCAGGACATATGTAATGGAATATGTGAAGGAGCATGCTATGGAGAAAGTTGCCCGGGGGATTTATATCACTGATGATGTTTGGCCGGATGAATTATTTATCCTTCAGACCAAAAATCCTACTGTTATTTTTTCCGGTGAAACTGCCCTTTATCTGCATGGATTGATTGACAGAGAATATACAGAAGTCTGTATTACAGTACCGAATGGATATAACGCTACTCGTTTGAAAAGTGCTAATGTCAGGGTGAAATATGTGACAAAAGAAATTCACGGTATGGGAGTCTGCAGCGTGCCTTCCATCAGTGGAAATACCGTAAGAGCTTACGATCAAGAAAGATGTATCTGTGAATTGATCAAAGACAGAAAAAAATATGAAGTACAGAATTTTCAGACAGCAGTAAAAGAGTATATGGCAGGGAAAGGGAAAAATTTATCCAGATTGGTGGAATATGCAGAAAAACTGAAAATCAGGGACGAAGTAATGAAATATGTGGAGGTACTGGTATGATTCATACATCAAAACAGTTGAAAGATAAAGTCCGTAACCTTTCAAATCTGGAAAGGTTATACAAAATATACACGAGCTCGTAGTCGAAAAATCGTAGACAAACCGGCCATTACACGGTATAGTATAGATAGTAAATCTGGTCAATTGAATATTGTTATCATTCCTGCAGGGACAGGTATGGTAGCCGATCCTATGTGCAGATGCTGACAGTAATACAAACACCTTTTATTAGCTGCAGCCAATATCCGGCTAATATTCACAGGTTATTTGGGTTTTACAGAGGCTGACAGCAATTGACCGGAAACGATTTGAACAATTGGAGAATAGTGATAAATTCTTATCTTGCGGGTTCTGAACTTGTCAGTGATTGACAGTGGGGAGCAGACCTCCTAAGCTCTAGATGTGGGTTCGATTCCCGCAGGAAACGGTATATAAAGAGTAAAGAGCGGGAATTGTTAGCAGAAATGCATGAACAGTTCCTGCTTTTTCTCTTTTGAATCGCTTAACGAACAAATATAGAATGAGAATCAAGCAGAGTGTTCGGGCGAATATCCCAAAGGTTTATTATATAAGATATTTTCTGACAGATCTGATAAAGCGAAAAGATACTTAATATGCATTTTATATAAAAATATGTGGTGAATTGTGGTAAGAATGCTTAAAATGATATTTGAGATTGACAAATAAAATGTAGAATGGTATTTTATATATATAGAACCGGTCCCATAATGGAGAGAAAGATGTTAAATATAAGAGAAATTGCGAAACTTGCTGGAGTCGGAAAATCAACAGTTTCAAGAGTAATTAATAATACTGGATATGTAAGTGAAGATACAAGAAAAAGAATTGAAAAGGTTATGAAGGAAAATGGATATCATCCTTCGGCAGTTGCTCGGAGTCTGTCAAGGCAACAGACGAATTCTATTGGCATTATTATTCCACAGGCCAATAATCTGTTTTTTAATGAGATTATTACAGGTGTTGAAAATGTTGTAGATGAAAATGGATATGTATTAAGTTTCAGCAATACAAACAATGATCCGGATAAAGAAAATAACGCAGTTTTAGCTTTTATTGAACAAAGAGTAAGCGGTATTATTTTACAGCCGACATTTTCATATGAAGACGCAATATATCAGGAACACTTGTGTAAAACCTTATCACGGCTACAGGCGCCAATTGTCCTTGTAGACCGTCCGTTAAAGCATTCCGTGTGGGACGGGGTATTTTTTGATGGGTATCTCGCATCATATCAGGCAACAGCTGCCCTCATTGAGAGCGGAAACAAAACAATAGGAATCATTACAGGAAATCTCGATATGCAATTGGCGAGAGAACGCTTTGAGGGATATATACAGGCAATGAAAGAGCATAATATTCCTGTTCAGGAAAAATATGTTCTCAGAGGCGATTTTACGATGGAAACAGCATATAAATTGGTGAAAGAATGCCTGAAGGAAGGGACTGTTCCGGATGCCTTTTTTACAACAAACAATTTTGCTACCATCGGATTTTTAAAAGCAATTATTGAAAATAATATGACTATAGGAAGGGATATTGCATGTATTTCTTTTGATTACATAGACTTTGCAGATGTTTTAGGAATGAATCTTAGCTATGTGGGAAGGCATAATAACATGGGCGAACTGGCAGGCAAACTGCTTATAGATAGAATTTCCAATAATGAACTTCCGCAAAGGATAGAAACAGTTCAACCGCGTTTAGTGCTCAATGGATCTGAAAAAAAGTCAGATAATATATTTTTACCAAAAAAGGGACCGGTCCCACAAACGGATGGGAGGTGAATTTTATCAAAAGTGGGAATAATGGAAAATAAAAATTTGGAAAAAGAAAGATTGAGGTGAATGTATGAAAAAGAAAAATTTGATATTTGGAGTGGTTTTATGTATGGCGGTATTGGTATCTGGATGTGGCAGAGAAAGTACAAATTCCGAAGAGGACATGCCAGAAGATGAAAAGGTCGAGTTAACGATATGGCAGCATGAACCTACAGAGCAGAGGGTGACAGCGTGGAATACGGTAATTGAAAAATTTCAGGAGGAGAATCCTAATATTACTGTCAATATGGAAGTTGTACTCTGGGACGATGCCCAAGCAAAGATGTTGAATGCGATTCAAAGTAATACGATGCCGGATATGAACGTTGTATCGGATACAAGCTGGTCATCTGCATATCTTGCAGGAGGGATTGTTGAAGTTGATGACATAGTCGAGGCTATAGATGATGAATACGGCTTTATTGACTCAACGTTATCGAGTTATACAGCAGACGGGCACTATTGGGCTGTACCGATTGACAGTATTTGCTACTCATTAATGTATCGTCCCAGTGCTTTAGAAGCGGCCGGATTTACAGAACCGCCGAAGACATGGTCTGAATTGAAAGAATATGCAGAAAAACTAACGATAGATGAAAACGGGGACGGGGAAATCGACCAGTATGGAATAGGAATTACTTGTTCCAGAGACGCTTTGGCGACAGATACATTTGCGGCATTTATGTCATCGGCCGGAACAGATATATTTAATGAAGACGGAACCATCGGTTTTGATAATGATGCAACTGTCAATGCTCTCGAATTTTATGATGAACTATATCAATATGCGCCACCGGCGGCTTCAGGGTGGTCCTGGGGAGAGATTGAATCTAACTGGGCGGCGAAAACTTTTGCTATGATGCCATATCATTCTCCAAATCTGGCAGCATTTTTTGAAAATAATGATCTTGATATTGCCTGCGCGCCATTCCCCACGCCAGATGGTGCGGAAGAAAGCTATAAATCAAGTTTTAATCATGCGGTTACAGTGACAAAAGGCGCACAGGAAAATGGACATTATGAAGCATGTAAAAAATTTATAGAGTTTCTTGAAAAACCAGAAATCAGTTGGATAATTACGGTTTGCCAAGAACCGGGATTTTATATTCCGACAACAGAAGCTGGTGCAGAACTCGTTTCTTCAGACTATTTTGACGAAGAAAATTTCCCGATTAAAGATAACTTTGATACGGAAAAAGGTTCTGAAAGCAGACAAATTTTGGACAATTTTTTGAACGTAGCGCTGGAATCCTCCAAGGAGGCATATGCTTTGGGAAATAAATATGGGGCAGTAAATTTGAATACTGCGGAAATTTATAATTCATATATTATATCCGATATGATTCAGAAAGTTTTGCTGACTGGCGAGGATGTTGAGGAAGCTGTAAATTGGGCAACAACCGAAATGAATAAAGTTAATGACCAGTAAGCGAAATAGAAAAGAGCAGACATATCTGAATTTTTTTCAGATATGCCTGCGGAAAGGGACGCTACTATGAAGAAGATAAATCAAAAAATCGGATATCTTTTTTTAGCTCCGTTAGCATTGATAGTTATTGTTTTTTTGCTGTACCCGTTTATAAAGGGGTTTATATTATCGTTTTTTGAAACGAAATATGGCTTTGGCAATATGCAGTTTGTTGCTTTTGAAAATTATTTTTCTGTTATCAAAGATAAAAGTTTTTTATTAGCAATTAAAAATTCATTGATTTGGGTACTTGCGGGTCTTGTGTTGAATACAGTTTTTCCCATGTTGATAGCAATATTGATCAACCGTAACTTTATAGGGAAGCAGTTAACTATGGGAATTATGTTGATTTCATGGATGACGCCGGTGGTAGGTTTTTCCATGATGTGGAAATGGCTTCTGGAGCCACAGCTTGGTATTGTAAATGAGTTTTTGAAATATACCGGAGTTATTGATACGAGCATTAATTTTTTAGGCGATAGTAATTGGGCATTTGGAATTTGCATTTTTTTAAATTTTTTACAGTTTTTCCCGTTTGGAGTTTTGCTGATGCTGTCTGCGCTTAGCGTCATTCCTAATGAGTTATATGATGCAATGAGGATAGATGGGGCAACTCAAATTAAAATTTTTACGAACCTTATCCTTCCGGTAGCAGGTTCTATGATAAGTTTTCTGGCTTTTTTAGGGATTGTATGGACGTTCAGCAATTATTCATTGATTTATGTTTTGACAAAAGGCGGGCCTAATTATTCTACTTATACAGTTCCTATTATGATTTATGAGAAGGCTTTTTCTGAATTTCAAGTAGGACAATCCCTTGCACTGGCAAGTATAGTGGCGGTAGTTTTAATTTTAATAGGCATACTATTTGGAAAAAGCTTTTTTAAGAAAGTGGAAATATAGGAGGGACGTAATATGAAACTGAGTAGATATCGTATACAGCCTTTCCCCAAAAAGAGCCATACAATTTTATTTTATATTGGAATATTTTTGTTTGTATTGGCTCTTGCTTTGCCTTTTATTTATGTGATAGACGCTTCTTTTCAAAACGAGTGGGCAATAAAAACCGGTGATGTTAAATTATTTCCGTCTTCGGTAACCTTACAAAATTATAAAGATTTATTGCTTGAATCGGTGGGCGTAACTGCATTTCGTCAAAACCTGCTTAACAGTCTTAAGATCAGTACCGGAGTTACGTTTTTGTCAATTATTTTAGGGGTGCTTGGCGCATACGGATTATCGAGATACAAATTCAAAGGACGTGATGTTATTGCGAAATGTATGCTTTTTATGTATGTATTTCCAACGATTTTAGCGATATATCCCATATATGATGTACTTGCTAAAATGAATGCCATTGATACACATTTAGGCGTAATACTCGTTCATACAGCATTAGTTGCGCCGTTTTGCGCATGGCTTATGAGATCGTTTTTCGATGCAATTCCAAAAGAATTGGAAGAAGCAGCCAAAGTAGACGGGGCAAACAGATTTCAAATTATTACAAAAATTATAATTCCTTTGGCGGCGGCAGGGATTTTGGCAGCGGGTATGTATGCATTTATATATTCGTGGGGGGAATACATGTTTTCCTCTATTTTAATTACCAGCGGTACAAAAAAGACAATTCCGCTTGCACTGCAGGCATACATGTCGCATACAGATCAGAAATGGGGTAGATTGTTGGCAGGCTGTTCCTTAAATTTTGTTCCGCTGCTGATATTATTTATCCCACTGATGAAAACGTTTTTAAAAGGATTTATAGAAGGCGGAGTAAAACAGTAACACGACATAAGGAGAAAAAATGAAAAAATTAAAAGTTGGAGTAATTGGATGCGGTCAGGTCGCACAGATTATATGGCTTCCATATGTACATGAATTGGATGAATATGAGATAGTAGCGCTGTCAGACATTTCCCAAAAGCTTCTGAATTATTACGGGAACTTATATGGGGTGAAAAAGCTCTATACAGATTGGCATGAGCTTTTGCAGGACAGTGAGATTGAAGCAGTTATTGTTCTGAATAGTAATCACACTGAAGTGTGCATAGAAGCAGCAAAAGCGAAAAAACATATTCTTGTAGAAAAGCCGTTATGTGAGAATGTAGAGCAGGCAGAACGGATTGAAAAAGCCGTTACAGAAAATAATGTAATTCTTATGGTAGGAGAAATGAAGCGATATGATTCCGGATACAGGTATGCAAGAAAATTGATTGGAAATATGAAAGGATTAAGGATGATCCGAGCAAGGGATGTATGCGATGGATTATCGGCATCACAACCTGAAATCTATGAGTCAAGAAGAAGAACAGATGTCGAACAAAGAGTAAAAGAAGAATTAAATCAGGCGTTTGAACATGAACTGCAAAAAGTAACAGGAGATATGTCTTCAGATTTATATTATCGTCTTTTGCTTGCGGGAGTACATGATATAGATATCATGAGGGCGGCGTTTGGAGAGCCACAGAAGGTGAATTATTGCGATATCTGGGATGATGGAAATATGCTGATGGCTGAACTGGATTATGGAAAACAGGTGAAAGCCATTCTCGAAGTAGGCTATACAAATCAAAAATGGTTTGACGAAGAGCTGACGGCATATGGAATAGATCAGACAATCACAGTCAAATTTCCGCATCCATATATTCGAAATTGTCCTACTTTAATTAGAATTACAGAAAACAACAATGGAATGATAGTAGACAAAGAAATAAAGGTATCATATGATGAAGCATTTCGAAATGAACTCCGCCATTTTTATGAATGTGTGATAGAAGAAAAAGTACCTGAAACTAGTATTAGCGAAGGTAAAAAGGATATGCAGCTACTGAATGATATTTTTCAATGTTATGTAAGGAGTAAGAAATGTTAGTAATAGATTCACATGCACATCCACCAAGAAAAGGAGTACCGGGAATAGATAACAGAAAAAGGAAAATCCCTAAAAATGAAGAGGATATTGAATCAATTTTTTTGGAAGATATAGGTGAAATAATAGCAGAAATGGATGAGCTTCATATCGATAAAAAAGTGTTGATTGCTATGCCTCCAGATATCGAAAGGGAGTTCCATTACGGTGAATATATTCCGGAATATAATATTAGAACACTGACGTCACATGAATGGATCAGTAAAGCTGTAGCTTTATATCCGAGCCGATTCGCAGCATGCGCCTGCTTAAATCCTATAGAGAAGAGTTCAATACAGGCTATTGAAGATCTGGTAAAAAACAAAGGATTTAAAGAGGTCAAGATACATCAAGCACACTACAATTTTGAAGTCAATGACAAACGGGCATATCCATTTTATGAAAAATGTATTGAACTGGATATTCCAGTGGCTTTCCATACAGGCTTTTCTCCGGTTCCTTTGATAGATAGGTATATTCCGACAATGCCGCACAATCTTGATGAATTAGCATATGAGTTGCCAGAATTGAAGATTAATATGTGCCACGGGGGCGGAAACTGGTATCAGGATGGTATTATGATAGCACTTCGTAATCGAAATATTGTAATAGATATTGCAGGAATTACAGATCTTTGTGCAAAGCTGGTATATCCGCGGGTGGAAGCAAAGGACCTTATTAAGAGATTCGTTGAAATATTGGGAGCAGACAGAATCCTGTACGGTACAGATAATATGGATAGAGAATTAAATTTAGATATGATGTCAGAGATAGGCCTTACAGACAATGAACTCGAAAAAATCATGGGGAAAAATGCGCAAAGATATTTAAAATTATGGGAATAATATTATTTTTTGATGATTGGAAGATATTAAGTCGTACTGGAATGGAACGAAAGCAGGGAAATCCTTGTATGGAGGAAGATTCTGTTTTTGAGGATGAAAAAACAGAAGGAGCCTGGAATTATCCTGTGGTCTGGAAAGATACTGAAAAAAATAAGTGGCTGGCTATTTATGGGCAAGCGCTTCCCTTTGCTTACGATGAAAAGGCAGGATTTTGCATAAAAACAGTGGAATTTTACAGACTCGTCAGTAGTGATGGAATACATTGGAAAAGAAGCAGCCGAACCCCGGTATTTTCAAGAGAGGATGGAGATATTGAAGCTGCTCGAATTGATGGGGGTCCGATATATTATGACTTACAAGAAAGCGATGAAAGCAAAAAGTTGAAACTATTATATCGCCTTTTTGATGCAAACGGAACTCCACAGGAAAGAATAGCATATTCCAAAGATGGGAAGGTATGGACGACTGAAATACTAAAAGGTAAGAACATATTTCATTCGCCGGCATCTATTTTCTATAATAGAGAAGAAAAAAAGTATTACATATCAAATTGGTTTCATGTTCATGACAGGCGTATTGCATTTTATGCAACAAAGGATTTTAAAAAGGTGGAAGATCCGATATACGTTTTACAGTCAGATGGTGAAGATGATTGTGCAGCAGAAACATATGCTTTGCTCGTCTTTCCATATGAAAATATTTATATAGGATTGTTGTGGATGTTTCATGGCGATACTAAAGAAATTAAAGTGAACAGACTGAAAGGGTATATGGACTGTCAGTTAGTATACAGCTACAATGGTAAGAATTTCCAAAGAGTATTTCATAAACCGTTCATTGCGAGAAACAGCAGGGGCAAACATGCAGGAGGCAGCGTATTTCCCACATCTATAGTGGTCAACGACGATGAAATATTTATATATGCCAGCGGCTCCAAGGGTGAGATGTTTAAATATCAAGAGGAGTGTGATGCTGCTTTATTCAGATATAACATGCGAAAGGATGGCTTTGCTTACTTGACTTCTTATACAACAGGGGAGGTGTGCACAAAAGCAGTTAAATTTTACGGTGATAAATTTGATTTGAACATATGTGCACCTTATGGAGTTGTAAAAGTGCAGATTTTAAATGAAGACGGCAAAATAATCGAAGGGATGTCTTATGAAGAGTGTACATGTAAATCGATAGATAGCGTCGAATGGAGTCCGATTTGGAATGGAGGGAAAACGATAGCGGATATTAAAAACCAGGTTGTGTTTATTGAGATAGAAATCAGCAATGGAGAAATATACGCTATACGAGGAGATTTTGATGTCCTTGGAGCAAATTATATTAAACTGGAGTGATAAAAACTAAGAGGATGAAGTATCAGAGTATATTTTGAAGAAAGGGGGAGAGTAATGAACGAAGATAAAAAGTGGGATGTTTTGACATATGGAGAAACTATGGCTGTTTTTCTCCCAGAGCAAAAACAACGTCTTCGTTATGTAGATACATTCAAAAAAGGAGTAGCAGGAGCGGAAAGTAACGTAGCTATAGGAGTAGCTAAGCTTGGGCATTCAAGCTGCTGGATCAGCAAAGTGGGTGATGATGAATTAGGAGAATACATTTTGAAAGAAATCAGAGGAGAGGGAGTAGATGTTACTGCTGTTACGAAAGAAGACAAAGCGCCTACAGGCTTAATGATAAAGCAATTTGGTCCAATGAATGAAACAAGTGTTTTTTATTACCGTAAAAATTCAGCGGCCAGCACTCTTTCTTCAAAAGACGTCAGAAGTGATCATATTAGAGCAGCCCGAATTGTTCATATTACAGGAGTAACCTCTGCATTAAGTGATAGCTGTGCAGAAATGAACTACGAAATCGCAAGTATAGCGAAAAAAGCAGGAGTTTCTTTGAGCTTTGACCCCAATATCCGATTAAAACTGTGGGATAAAGAAAAAGCAAACAGAGCGCTAATACCGTTACTGGAGTTATGCGACATCGTAGAAATGGGAATTGACGAGGCAGAAATTCTATTGGGGACTGATAGAACAGATGAAATAATCCGGATATTACGGGAAATGAATATAAAAAAAATAGCAATAAAGATGGGAAGCGCAGGAGCAATTGTAGCTGATACAAATTGTGTATATAAAATACCTGCATATAAAGTTTCGGCAGTAGACAATATAGGAGCCGGAGATGCATTTGTAGCAGGATTTCTGTGCGGAATAATTGAAAGAAAAGAGTTAGATATTTGTGGGAAAATGGGAGCATTGATGGGAGCGCAGGCGGTTACCGCTGCGGGAGATATAGAAGGCCTTCCAGATAGACGAAAGTTGAATATGCTCATGGATGGAATTCAAAGTATACATAGGTAAAAACTGTATTGACAGTTTTTTATATTATTTTAAGGAGGTATTATTAATGGCTGTTGAATGGACAAAAGAGCAAATGAAGTATTTTATTCAGGAGTATAAAAAATTAAATACTCCATTGGTGTGGGATGCGTTATTCGTTCAATATGGATATCGCAATCAAGTGTTAAGAAAAGAAGTAAGACCAATTTTAAGAGATATGAAACTGGCAGGTCCCGCGGTGACTATTAAAGGGACTACTAACGTGACGCCATTTGAAGAAGAGTTTGATCATTCGGGATCAGGACCGCTTGGCGGCATGTGGATCCGGGTAGGAGAGGTAATCACTGAGGACTGTGTAGTGATTATTGATCCAGGATATACAGAAGTAGCAGTTTTAGGAGATATTTTTGGACAAACATGGCATCATATGGGTATGCAAGGGCTTGTTTGTGATGGTCCCATTCGTGATTCGTTTGGCTTTTTGGAAGATAATATTCCTACTTTTTGTACCGATACTATGTGTATTTGTGCGGAAGGACACTGGAGAATGACAGATAGAAATGTACCGTTATGGTTACATGGTCAATTGGGCGAAGTATTAGTAAATCCTGGTGATTTTATTTTTGCGGATGCGGATGGTGTTCTTGTTATTCCTAATGACATGATAGAAAAAGTTTTGATCAATGCAAAGGAACGAGCTGAGAATGAAATTAAAACAAAAGCTGATATAAAAGCGGGAAAGAAGCCAGAAGAAATGTGGTATGAAAATGGACATAGTGGAGTAATAGAAGGTAATTAAATATGGCAGAGAAGGTATTGCGAACTATTCTGGATGAAAAAATTATAGCAATAATCAGGAATGTGAATTCTAAACAAATTGATCGCGTTGTTGAAGCTCTTTTGGATGGGCATATTAGGTGTATGGAATTTGCCTTTTCAGGGGGGAAAGACTACAATGAAGATGAAATTTTATATTTGATCAACCGAATCAGAGATAAATATGCTGATGAAGTTATTGTAGGTGCGGGTACGGTAATGACAATAGATCAGGTAGAACGTGCATGCAATATGGGGGCACAGTATATGATATCGCCCAATGTAAATAAAGAAGTAATTAGTAAGACGAAAGAAATGGGATGTGTATCTATACCGGGAGCTTTTACTCCAACTGAGATAACAAAAGCATATGAATATGGAGCAGATATCGTTAAGATTTTTCCATGCAATATAGGAAAGAATTATCTTCGAGATGTTTCTGTACCATTATATATGATTCCGATGATGGCGGTTGGCGGAATCAATCAAAATAATATATACGATATTTTACATTCTGGTGCAGTTGCTGTAGGGGTAGGTGGAAATCTTGTGAGTATTGATTTGATACAAGAGGGAAAGTATTCTGAGTTAACCGCTAGAGCAAGAGAACTATATAATGAAGCAAACCGATAATATAGTCATACTTTTCCATATCGGATGACACTGGGAATTTCTTTTATTGAGCCGGATGGGGCTGTCCTGCCCCCTAGAGATCCTCCAGATTGATTCCCCTTGGTACATCCATATGCCGCAGAGTAATGTCATAGATATGTGCAATATCTCCCTGCTCCATGGCATTCAGGATAGCAAGATGCTCATCATATGTATCTTTCATTCTTCCCGGATGGGAAAGGGACATTTGGGCCAGCCGCTGCATCCGGTACATAAAGGTATCAAAAATAGCAGAGAATTGCTGGTTCTCAAGGTAGTGAACGATGGAAATATGAAATTGAAAATCGTAAGTACAGAAATCCTGGATGGACTGAGAAACCTCCAGGATTTCTTTCATTTCATCCATAATAAAGTGAAGCTCGCTAAAGAGGCGCTTTGCCTTTTTAGAAGCGAAAGTGCGTGTAATCTCCATGGTACAGTAAGTTTCCAGAGCTGAGCGGACCTGGAATGTTTCTGTCACATCCTGCCGGGTAAGCTGATGAAGGCGAAATCCCTTGCTTGGAATAATATCAATATAACCTTCCTGCACCAGCCTGTGGATCGCATCGCGGAAAGGAGTGCGGGAAATGCCAAGTTCTCTGGAAAGCTTTGTCTCAGAATAGATTTCGTGATAGGAAAGCTCTCCTTCGGAAATCATTTTCTTTAAATGTTCATAGGCCTGTTCGTTGAGTGTCATCATTGGTAGATGCTCCTTTACTGTGTTTGTCTATATTTTATCAAAAACTATGGGAAAATCCAACAATTTTCTGTGGATTTTGCTCAAAAAATAAGGGGTAAAATTAGCGAAAACGGAGAAAGAGAATTTGAGGGATTGACCGGTATACCGGTATGTAGTAGAGTGAAGACAGGAACAAAAAAGAACACTTTAGAAAGAAAAAAAACAAAAAGGAGAGAAGAAAGTATGAAAACAGGATTTATCGGACTGGGAATCATGGGAAGACCGATGGCAAAAAATCTGCTCAAAGCAGGAGTGGATCTGATCGTAACAGATCTGAACAAAGAGGCGGTAAAAGATGTAGTGGCAGCCGGAGCACAGGAGGGTACATACGAGGAAATCGGAAAGGAATGTGGTGTTGTATTTATTATGGTGCCAAGCGGTGATATTACAAAATCCATCCTTTTCGGAGAAGGCGGAGTGGCATCTTTTATAAAAGAAGGAAGCATTGTATGTGATATGAGCTCTGTTACGCCTGTTGAGTCCAAAGAGTGCTATGAAAGGCTGAAAGAGATCGGCGTTGGTTTTGTAGACGCCCCTGTATCAGGAGGAGAAACAGGAGGCATCAACGGAACACTGGCTATTATGGCGGGAGGAGATCAAAAGGACTTTGATGCCCTGAAAACATATTTTGACATCTTGGGATCTTCCGCTTTGCTGATCGGCGGTCCGGGAAGCGGAAGCGTGACAAAGCTGGCAAATCAGATCATTGTCAATAATACGATCGCTGTTGTATCCGAAGCGTTTGTTATGGCGGCAAAAGCCGGAGCTGACCCGGTTAAGGTATATGAAGCGATCCGGGGCGGACTGGCAGGAAGCGCTGTTCTTGATTCTAAAATCCCTATGATCGTGGAGCGGAATTTCAAACCGGGCGGACCGATCCGCATCAATCATAAAGACATTAAAAATGTGGTAAATACAGCGCATGCGATCGATGTTCCGATTCCATACACGGCACAGCTCTATGAAATTCTCCAGACTCTGAAAATTCATGGACATATGGAGGATGACCACGGCGGAATCGTACAGTATTTTGAAAAGCTGGCAGACGTGGAAGTGAAAAAAGTGGATTAGGGCAGAGAGAGCAGAGGAGAAGGAGGAAACAAAAATGGCGATCAGTACAGATATTTTGACTTCCTATAAAAAAATAGACGAGGCATATATCGATAGTCTCTTAGAAAAAGAGATTAAAAAGAACCATAAAAAAATTGTTGTGCTGGACGATGATCCTACAGGAGTACAGACGGTTCATGATATTTCTGTATATACAGGATGGGATAAAGACAGCATCCGCCAGGGATTTGAAGAAGAAAACAGCCTTTTCTATGTACTGACTAATTCCAGGGGATTCACGGAAGAACAGACAATAAAAGCTCACCATGAGATTTCCGCAGTGACAGACGAGGCGGCCAAAGTAACAGGAAAAGAGTACATTTACATCAGCAGAAGCGACAGTACGCTTCGGGGACATTATCCTTTAGAGACAGAGCTTTTGAAAGCAGATTATGAAAAATATACAGGGAAAACTGTAGACGGCGAGATCCTTTGCCCTTTCTTTAAAGAAGGCGGAAGATTTACCATTAACAACGTACATTATGTGAAATACGGCGATACTCTTGTACCTGCCAATGAGACAGAATTTGCCAAAGACAAGACATTTGGCTATACAGCTGCTGATCTGCCATCCTATGTAGAGGAGAAAACAAAAGGAGCTTATAAGAAAGAGGATGTCACCTGTATTTCTCTGGAAGATATCCATGATATGGCTGTAGATAGGATAGAGGAGCAGCTTCTGGCAGTAAAAGATTTTAATAAGATTATTGTCAATGCTGTGGATTATGCGGATATCAAAGTATTCTGCGTGGCTTTGTACCGGGCAATGGAAAAGGGAAAGACCTTTATGATGCGTACGGCGGCCGCTATTGTAAAAGTTATGGGCGGTGTGACGAGTCAGCCGCTTCTTACAAGAGAAAAGATGGTCGTAAAAGAGACAGACAACGGCGGTATCATTGTGGTAGGGTCTCACACTGACAAGACAACCCGCCAGCTGGAGGCACTGAAAGAGCTGGATGATATCGAATTTATTGAGTTGAATGCAGCTCTTGTGAAGGATGACGCGGCGTTTGAGGAAGAAGTAAAACGCTGTCTGGAAAAAGAGGAAGAATGTATCCGCGCCGGAAAGACCGTATGCTGCAGTACGACCCGCACACTTATTACAGCAGATACAGGAGATAAGGAAGATGAACTTCGCCTTTCTGTAAAAATCTCAGATGCAGTGCAGTCCCTGGTGGGGCGTCTTACCGTTACGCCTGCCTTTGTGATTGCAAAAGGCGGCATTACATCCAGTGATGTGGGAACAAAGGCGCTGGCAGTAAAAAAGGCAAATGTGCTTGGGCAGATCAAACCGGGTATTCCGGTGTGGCAGACAGGGGAGGAAAGTAGGTTTCCTTCTGTTCCATACGTAATCTTTCCCGGCAATGTAGGCGATGACAGCACGCTGAAAGAAGCGGTAGAAATCTTATTGAAGAAATAGATGGATCATTTAACATTTACAGGCAGACAGGGGCTGACTTTTACAGCCCCGACGGCCGTACTATTCTAATCATGTCTTTAAAATAAAGTTGGTTCTTAATATCTTCTTTGCCAAATTCTTACAGTTTAAATCAAATGTTTTGAAACAAAAAGTAAACAAAATTAAAGATGAAAAATGACAAAAACAAACATAATAATTGTAAAAAACTTCTAAAAACATTGATAAAAAATAGATTAAATTGACAAAAATAAACATTAGGAGTAATATATAAACATAAAAGAACATTGAGGCGAAGGAGGAATGAGAAATGCCACAGTGTGTAGTGATTGCGGATGATCTGACAGGAGCAAATGCCACAGGTGTGCTCCTGAAAAAGATGAACTACACTGCCTATACGGTCATGAACACAGAGCGGATTGAACTAAGTACGCTGAAGGACTGCGATTGTGTATTGTATCCTACAGACAGCCGGGGGGTAGATCCCGGGATTGCTTACAATCGGGTATATAATGTCTGTGATCTGTTAAAGAATGATGAGGTTAAGGTATATTCTAAAAGGATTGACAGTACATTGAGAGGAAATCTCGGCAGTGAGACAGATGCCATGCTGGATTGTCTTGGAGAAGATTATGTGGCTGTTGTTGCACCGTGCTTTCCCTCTTCGGGACGTATCGTGATCGGAGGTTACATGCTGGTAAACGGGCTGCCTTTACATAAAACAGATATCGCCATTGATCCGAAAACACCTGTTAAGATCTCGGAAGACGCCGTTCTTTTTGCAGAGCAGAGCAAATACAAAGTAGCGTCTATCCTTATGAAAGATCTGATGCACGGAAAGCATTATCTGGCGGATCTGATGAAGAAACATGTGGAAGAAGGCTGCAGGATCCTGGTCGTTGATTGCGTGACTCAGGAAGATCTGGACCTGATCGCGGACGCAGTGATCACCAGCAAATTGAAGATAGTTGCAGTAGATCCGGGCGTATTTACGGCAACTCTTTCAAGAAAGCTGATCACACCTTCCGAGAAGAAGGAGAAGAGCCGCATTCTGGCGGTAGTAGGAAGCGTCCATCCTAATACAAGGAAGCAGATGGAGGAATTGTGGCTGTCCCAGAGAACTCACAACGTGTTTGTCAATACAAAGGAACTTCTGGAGGATGAAACAAGAAGGGAAAAGGAAATTTCCAGAGTGACAGAGGAAATCCTAAGGGAGTGCAAGTTGAATATGGTATCCACTGTGACCGGGGACGGTATTTATCCGGAAAACCGTATAGATTTTAAACCCTACATGGAGAAATATCATTGCTCCATGGATGAAGTGACAGAGCGGATCAATTCGGGATTTGCAGAGATCACCTACCGCATTTTCAAGGCTGAGCCGGAGTTTAAGGGGCTTTACACAAGCGGCGGGGATATTACGGTATCAGTGTGCGCCAGATTTAATACCGCAGGATTAAGCCTTATGGATGAAGTGCTTCCGCTGGCAGCTTACGGACAGTTCTTAAAGGGAGAATTTGAAGGCGTGCACATCATTACAAAGGGCGGAAGCCAGGGACAAAATGATGCGATCAACCGCTGTATTACTTATCTGAAAGAGAAACTTTATATTTAAGACAGGGAGGAATGAAAGATGAAAAAACCATTGATTGCAGTAACGATGGGAGATCCGGCCGGTGTAGGTCCGGAGATCGTGGCAATGTCGCTTGCATCTGCAGAGGTGACAGATGTGGCGGACTGCATTATTGTAGGAGACAAAAAATGCATGGAAAACGCAATTGACATCACAGGTGTGAAGCTGGAAGTCAATGTAGTGGAAAAGCCGGCGGATGGAAGATACGAAAAAGGCGTACTCAATCTGATCGATCTTGACAATATCAATATGGATGAGTTTGCTTTTGGAAAAGTCAGCGGCATGTGCGGAAAAGCGGCATATGAGTATATTGCAAAAAGCATTGAGCTGGCAAATGCAGGAGAAGTAGACGCAGTATCTACAACGCCGATCAACAAGGAAGCCCTGAAGGCAGGAAATGTAAACTTTATCGGCCATACCGAGATTTTCGGCGCTTTAACCGGGACGGAAGATCCTCTGACTATGTTCGAGACAAATGGTATGAGAGTATTTTTCCTGACAAGGCATGTTTCCCTGCGGCAGATGCTTGATATGATCAAGAAAGACCGGATCATCGACTATGTAGTGCGGTGCACGGAGGCTTTAAAAAGGCTGGGAGTCAATGAAGGAACAATGGCGATCTCAGGACTTAATCCGCACAGTGGAGAGCATGGACTCTTTGGCTGGGAAGAAGTGGAAGAGATTATTCCGGCTATCGAAGAACTGAAGAAAATGGGCTATGATGTGGCGGGGCCTGTAGGAGCGGATTCTGTATTCCATCAGGCAGCCATTGGAAAATACAACAGCGTTCTTTCCCTGTATCATGACCAGGGACATATCGCGACAAAGACGCTGGATTTTGAAAAAACAATCGCAATAACAAATGGAATGCCGATTCTTAGGACTTCTGTAGATCACGGCACTGCATTTGATATAGCGGGCACCGGAAAGGTAAGTGCCGTGAGCATGATCGAAGCCATCCGGCTGGCCGCAAAATACGCACCTCATTTTGTAAAGTAAAAGAGAAAAGTAAAGAGAGAAAACTTATCTAAAGGAGGGTTCTATTATGGTAGGAGGACTTGACGGCAACAGAATGCTGCTGGGTCTTGCAGTAGGCATCATTATTCTTATTGTCCTGGTATTAAAAACAAAGGTGCAGGCGTTTCTTGCCCTTATCATATGTACCGTTATCGTGGGAGTTGTAGGCGGTATGCCTCTGGCAAACACCACATTGGAGGACGGTACTACACTTGGAATTATTAACTCTATCACCGGAGGATTTGGAAGCACACTTGGAAGTATCGGTATCATCATCGGATTTGGTGTTATGATGGGACAGATCTTTGAAGTGACGGGAGCTGCAAAGAGGATGGCGCATACATTCTTAAAGCTCTTTGGGAAGAAAAGAGAAGAGGAGGCTCTTTGCCTGACAGGTTTCCTTGTATCTATTCCGATCTTCTGTGACTCTGGTTTTGTGGTTCTTTCACCTATCGCAAAGGCGATCTCAAGAGCAACGAAGAAGTCCGTCATCGGTCTTGGCGTTGCGCTGGCAGCAGGGCTTGTTATCACACACTCCCTCGTCCCGCCAACTCCGGGCCCCTTAGGCGTATGCGGTATCTTTGGAATTGATGTAGGTACATTTATTTTAATGACACTGGTTCTTGCTATCCCAATGGCAATTGCCTGTATCGTTTATGCAAAGAAGATTCTGCCGAAGAAATTTTACCGTATTCCAAACGATGACGGTGAAATCGTAGAGATGCCTTACCGTGAACCGGATTATGAGAATGCGTTCCATATGGGTGATGAGAACATGCCGGGCACATTTGAATCTTTTGCACCGCTGTTTCTCCCTATTATTCTTATCCTGATCAATACAGTAGCCACTGCTATGGGAGCGACAACAGGAGTATGGGAAGTACTTATCTTCCTCGGACAGCCGATCATCGCGGTAGGCCTTGGACTGATTCTTGCGATCTTCACACTTGGAAGAACGCTTGACAGACATACTGCTCTGACAGAAATGGAAAAAGGTATGGAATCAGCAGGTATCATCATGCTTGTAACCGGAGGCGGCGGAGCCCTCGGACAGATCATCAAGGATTCCGGTCTTGGTACATATATGGCAGAAGGACTGGCACAGACAGCGATTCCGATCATTGTTCTTCCTCTTATCATCGCTACACTGATGCGTTTTATCCAGGGTTCAGGAACTGTTGCCATGACAACAGCGGCAAGTATCTCGGCGCCGATCATTGTGGCATCCGGCGTAAACCCGACACTTGGAGCGATCGCCTGCTGCGTGGGTTCCCTGTTCTTCAGCTACTTTAACGACAGCTATTTCTGGGTAGTAAACAGGACGCTTGGAGTAAAAGAGGCGAAAGATCAGCTTCAGGTATGGTCAGTGACATCCACGATAGCATGGGCTGTCGGTGTTGTTGAAGTTCTCGTATTGAGTATTTTCATGTAATCGTGTACAATGACCAGTAAGAGGTGATTTGTATGCTGGCGGCAGAGAGACAGGCTAAAATAGTGGAAATTATCAGAAGGCAGGGGAGCGCACAGGTAGAAGATCTGGCGCAGAACCTGCAGGTAAGCACTATGACAATAAGAAGGGATCTGGAAAAACTGCAGGAGGACAATTTACTGGAGCGGTGCCATGGAGGTGCGGTGGCAAAGCAGGAGGTAGCCTATGCAGAAAAATGTACCAGCCATAAAGAAGGGAAGCGGAAACTGGCAGCGGCCTGCCGCTCCCTTGTATCAGACGGAGATAATATCTATCTGGATGCGGGGACAACTACATATGAAATCGCAAAAGTGATTCAGGATGTATCGGATATTATGGTTGTGACAAACGATCTTGAAATAGCAGGACTTCTGAAAAACAGCCCGGCAGAGATTCTGCTCTGCGGAGGGGTGGTACAGAAAAGTACAGGAAGTATGCTTGGATATTATGCAACTCAAATGCTGGAAAATTTCAGATTTGATGTGGGATTTTTCGGCGCTGCTTCCATTAATGAAGAGTTAGAGGTTTCGACGCCGACGGTAGACAAGGCATTTTTAAAAAGAATGGCTCTGGAACGATGCAGCCGGGGATATCTGGTAGTAGATGAATCAAAGTTTGGCAAACAGGCCATGGCAAAGGTCAGTCATCTGGCAGATTACACGGCGGTTATTACAGACAGGAATTTCACGGAAGAGGAAAAGGAAGAAGCGAAAAAATCCGGAGTCAGGATTATACGTGTTTAGTGGGGACGGGGTTTTTGAAAAACCCCGTCCCCATTTGAAAATCTGCTTTTTAGTTATTGACAGTTTTAATAGACAGAGATAAAATGAAATTACCCAAAAGGTAATTTCGTTTTTTGATAGGAGGGGTGGATTGGAACTGATATATGCATCGGAGACACTTAAGTCACAATGTACGAATAGGAAGGCGGCTAAAAAATTATTTCATGGAGATTCGCAATTGTCAGTAAGTTTGTTATCAAGAATAAATGCTCTTCAACAAGCAGAGATATTGAAAGACATTATAGTTCAGCCTATATTTCATTTCCATAAACTCAAAAATAAAAATGGAAGAAATCTGGAAGGGTATTTTGCAATTGATGTTAAGTCCAGAAGGGATCCGTGGAGAATAATATTGCAGCCACTGGATGAAAATGAAAAGCCCTATATTCCATGTAATATAGACCAGATAGCAGGTAAGGTTAAAGTAGTAGAAATTTCGGAGGTGAGCAAACATTATGAGTAATTATATTGAATATAATGATACCATTGCATTTCACCCTGGTTATTATATTAAAGAAATAGTAGATGAAAGTGGTTTGACCCAGGAGGATTTTGCGAAAAGGCTGGATACAACGCCTAAGAATCTTAGCCTTCTTATTAGAGGAGAGCAGAATTTATCCATTGATATTGCAATGAAATTGTCTCGTATGATGGGAACTACGGTTTCTTATTGGCTTAATCTTCAAAATGCTTATGATGCTTTAATTGCGGAATTTAAATCAGAAGAAGAATTAGAACAAGAAAAAGAAACTTTCAAATCATTGGATTATAAGTATTTTCGGGAGAATTTTGGATTACCTGATTTGCCAAGAAAAATTGATGAACAGATTATTGAAGTGAGAAAGTTCCTTAAAGTTGCCACATTGTCTGTTTTCAAGAAAAGAGATATGGCTGTAAGCTTTCGAAGTGCTTCAAATGAAATATCCAATGCTAATATAATTAAGGCAAACGCTATGGTTCAAATTGCCATTAATAAAGCCTTGATTATTGATGCTCCAAAGTATAATAAGATGAAATTTAAGCAGGCCGTGGATTATGCATTATCATTAACAAAGAACCATGAAGATTTTTATCCTTTGATTAAAAATGCATTTCTTGAAGCAGGAGTGATTTTTGTTATTCTTCCTAATTTGCCCGGTTCTAAGATTAACGGAGCAACAAAGAAGCTCGAAAAAAATGTAATGCTCATGGTAAATGACCGACGATTAAATTCAGATACATTCTGGTTTACACTCTTCCATGAAATTGGTCACATCATTCATGGTGATTATGGAATTTCATTTGAACAAGAGACCGGAGAGAAGGAAGAAATTGCAGATAAATTTGCGGCAGATTCTTTGATTGATCCAGGTGAGTATGAGAAATTTACTAAAGAGAAGATATTTAGTTTAGCAACAATACAGGAGTTTGCAGACTTGATTGATCGAGATCCTGGGATTGTTTTGGGAAGATTGCAAAATGACGGCTTAGTCAGATATGATGATAGGACATTACAGTCATTAAGGCATAAATATAAAGTAAAAACTTTTTGTTGATATCGGAATAAGAATTTGGGTGAAGTGCTATGATTAGCACTTCGCTTTTAGATTGACAAACATACTGACGGTATGATAATATAATACATACTAAAAGTATGTATATGGGAGGCGGATAAAATGGCAAGAAATAAACATCCCGAAGAGACAGTCAATCTCATATTAGCTGTTGCTTTCCGGCTGTTCATGGAGAAAGGGTATGAGCATACCTCCATTCAGGATATTATTGATAATTTGGGAGGACTTAGCAAAGGAGCCATCTATCATCATTTTAAATCAAAAGAAGAGATCTTAATGGCAGTGACGGATCGTATGACGGAGGAATCCAACCGGACTTTGATGGAAATTCGAGACCGGCAGGATCTTAACGGAAAAGAAAAGTTAAAGACAATTTTCAAAGCATCGATCTGCCGTCCTGTGCAGAATGATATTTTTACAGTTGCCCCGAATTTCAGTAATAATCCAAAACTTCTCTTTTCGCTGCTAAGTGACACGATAGAAGAAGTGGCGCCAAACTATATTCTTCCCATCATTGAGCAGGGCATTCTCGATGGAAGTATCCGGACAGAATATCCAAAGCAGCTGGCGGAGCTGATCATACTCGTGGCTAACATTTGGATTAATCCTATGATATTCGGAAATACAGAAGAGCAAACCTATTCCAAATTTATGGTATTCAGTGAGATGATGAGAGGCTTCGGACTGGATATCATGGACGAGGAAATGATCGAGAGAATACAGGAGCTGACAACGATTTATCAGAAAAACAAATAAAAGGAGCTGTCCGGCAAAATAAGCAGATTATTGATATGCTCCAATTTACCGGACAGTTCTCTTTTTTTAAAAATTATACATACCAACGTGCGGTATTAAAAGGAGGAATTTATCTAAATGAAGAAAAAATTGTTCACGAAAGATTTTACACTGGTTGTTATCGGGCAGATTATTTCCTTATTCGGAAATGCGGCGGTAAGATTTGCATTGCCTCTGTATCTGCTGAATCTGACAGGTTCGTCTGCACTTTATGGAACAGTCACAGCATGTGCATTTATTCCATCTATTCTCTTATCTCCTGTAGGAGGAATGATTGCAGACAGAGTGAATAAAAGAAACATTATGGTAGTCCTGGATTTTCTGACCAGCGCATTGATTTTAGGATTTTTGTTTTTTATGCAGGAAATAAACATTGTCCTTTTGATTACGGTCACATTAATGCTTTTGTATGGAATTGCGGGGACGTATCAGCCGTCTGTTCAGGCAAGTATCCCGGATCTTACTGACCAGGAGAATTTCATGGCGGCAAATTCGGTTATTAATACGGTCAACTCTTTTTCTTCCTTGACGGGACCTGTGATTGGAGGGATCTTATACAGCGCCTATGGGTTAGAAGCGGTATTATTGATCTGCGGAATCTGCTTTTTCCTGTCAGCGGTCATGGAAATTTTTATAAAAATACCATTTCAGAAACAGATTTCCGGAGGAAATATATGGGAAACTGTGAAAAAGGATTTTACCAAAAGCGTTTATTTTATTCGCAGAGAAAAGCCGGTTGTGGGCAAATGTCTCCTTATGATCAGCGGAATTAATTTGTTTTTATCTGCTATGATCGTGGTTGCACTGCCGTATTTGATAACAGAAGTCTTGAGTTTTGAAGAGACCCGGGCAAATACACTTTACGGTTTCGCGCAAGGAGCTCTTGCTGGAGGAGGACTGGCAGGAGCCATGTGTGCAGGTATATTCAGAGAAAAGCTGACGATCAAAAGAGCAGGCAATCTGCTGACCGCCTGCGCCTTATCTGTATTTCCCATGAGTTTCACTTTACTGCTGACTCCATCTGAAACGATAAATTATATGATTATTGTATTATGCTGTTTTGCGGTTATGGTGTTTTCAACTGTTTTTTCTGTACAGATGATGTCATTTATACAGACGGAGACGCCGAAAAATTTAGTAGGAAAGGTGATTGCGGTCATGATCACTGTTTCTACATGCGCCCAGCCATTAGGCAATGCACTTTACGGTATTTTGTTTGAATTGGGAAAAGGGGCGGAATTTGCCGTCATTTTATTCTCCGGAATTGTCTCTTTGTCTATTGCTATGAAAACAAAGAACATATTTGCCCGACTTTAATTATCTGTAAGATATTCGCTTCGTTTCGCTCTCTATGTGAAAATCAAAAAATAAGATTTTTTGAAATTTTTAATAGGTGTCGTTTTTATACGACACCTATTGATGTATCTTATGATTAAACAAGTTGATTGGAACAAAAAAGGAGAGTGGAACGATGAAAGGTTACAATACAGAAAACGGCTATATGGGATATGTTGACGGCGAATATCAGTTGTTTGCAAGTGAAGCGGATTATGCAGAGTGGATGGAAGAGTAAAAGAAAAAAAGCCTGCGTCCTCCTTTTGGTGTACAATAATTTTACCAGCTATGCTATACTCATGATATATACCCTGTAAAGAGAGGGGAAGTATGATGAGGAATCTTGTGAAGAACATGATAAAAACTTCATAAGGGGCATCGGCGGGAGGGAAAGAAGACATGCCAAAAGGAAGCAACCAGAAATTAAAGTTATACCATCTTGCGCAGATCATGCTGGAAAATACAGATGATGACCACTATATTACAATGCCGGAGATCATGAGCGCTCTTGAAGCATATGAGGTTACTGCTGACCGGAGAACGATCTATGCGGATTTAAAAGATCTGGAAGCACTGGGGATCGAGGTAGAAGGAGAGCCTGTCGGCGGCGGATACCGGTATCATGTTGTGGAAAGACCTTTTGAGCTGCCGGAATTAAAGCTTTTGGTGGATGCGATCCAGTCGTCAAAATTTATTACCGAGCGGAAGACAAATGCTCTGATCCGAAAGCTGGAGAAGCTGGTCAGCAAATACGAAGCCATGAAGCTCCAGCGGCAGGTATATGTTTCCGGGCGGATCAAAACAATGAATGAAAGTATTTATTATACAGTAGATACGATCCACAATGCGATTTCCGAAAACCGTAAGATCCGCTTCCAGTATTTTCAGTGGAATGTGAAAAAAGAGATGGAACTGCGTCATGACGGCGCCTATTACCATATCAGCCCGTGGGGACTTTCCTGGGACGCTGAAAATTATTATCTGATCGGGTACGATTCCGAGGCCGGGAAAATTAAACACTATCGTGTAGATAAGATGCTGCGGCTTCAGATGTCTGATGAGAAGCGGGAAGGAAAGGAATATTTTAAGAAGCTGGATATGGCAGATTATGCGAAGAAGAGCTTTGGCATGTTTGGCGGAAGGGAAGAGAAGGTGAAGCTCCTGGTGGAAAATACTCTGGCAGGCGTGATCATTGACCGGTTTGGAAAGGATATCATGCTGATTCCGTCGGATGAGGAACATTTTACAGTCAATGTGGATGTCCATGTCAGCACACAGTTTTTCGGATGGATCATTTCCCTTGGAGAGAGGGTGAAGATTCTCGGGCCGGAGGAAGTCGTGGCTCAAATGAAGGAAGAAATCCAAAGACTGGCGCGGCAGTACAGTTAAAATTTGAGAAAGGACAGACAAAAAGATGATCAGAAAATTTAAATCAGAAGACATACATCAGGTGATGCAGATATGGCTTGATGGCAATGTGGAAGCCCATGATTTTATAGATGCGTCTTATTGGAAATCTCACTATGACTCGGTACAGGAACAGCTTCCGGAGGCAGAGATTTACGTATATGAGGAAGAAACAGAAAAGAAAGATGAAATGCAGACTCCGGCCATCCGGGGATTCGTCGGTATGGCGGGAGACTATCTTGCCGGAATTTTTGTGGATCGCCGGTCCCGGTCTATGGGAATCGGAAAAACTCTGCTTGACTATGTGAAGGGAAAGCATGACAGCTTTTCTTTAAATGTTTATCAGAAAAATGAGGCTGCAGTCCGTTTCTATCTGCGGGAAGGCCTGACGATTTCTGCTGAAGGAACAGATGAGGAGACAAAAGAGCCTGACTATACGATGACATGGTGCGGGAATCAGGGGGTCTTTTGAGCAAGGTACTCCCTGACCGCCCGGATCTGCTCCTGAGTAAAGGAGACTTTTCCTCTCGTAATGCCGATCAGTCCGGCTTCTTTTAAAGCATGTATGGTGCGGTTCAATGTCTTGACGGAGATGCCTGTTTCCTCGTGCATTTCCTCCCGCGTGCGGCGGATGACGAAAGTTTGATATTCGTCCGCATATTGAAGAAAATATTTTAAAAGCAGGTGCTGCGGGGGATAAAAGAGGCGGTTTCCTCTATTATAAGAAGAACGGTACAGTTTATAGGCCACCTTCTGAGAAACTAATCTTAGGAGGTGGATATCTTTTGTGATCCAGTCTTCAAAATCTTTTCTGGAAAAATAGAGGACCGTACATTCGGTCAGCGTTTCGATCGTGACAGAGGTTCGTTCTTTTCCGGCCAGTATAGTGACCTCACCGACAAAATCGATGGGATCATTTCTTTCGATCATAAAGACATTTCCATTTTCAAATTCATTGATAACCCGGTGATAACCCTCACACACAATGCCGAAATAATCCAAAAGCTCATCCTTTTGATGGATGATTGTTTTTGGTGCATAAGTTTTGATCGTGTACCGGCTTTTCAACTCTTCCGGCATATAGCAAATGTAAGTTTCCAGTTCAGGAACCTTCAAAAGAAGCTCTTCCAGTGTCATTTCATTTCCCCCACATTTTCTTTTCCTATAGTATACTATAAATTCCGACATAATTTTATGGAAATGTGTCAAAAATATCCCATTTGTCCTTTTTTAAATGAAGAGATTCTTATATAATACTCGCGTGTTATAAGTGAAAATAATAGATAAAAGACAAGTATGGAAGAGAAATGGGAGGGTATCTATGAAAAAGGAAATTTACATGTATCCGTCGACAAAAGCGAGATTTCAGGCAGAATATAAGATCTTTCTTCTGGCTTTTGTTTTTATTGTAATCGCCGATTCCATCGGACAGATCAAAGTTCCGCTTGGTCCGGGGACACTGATCTTATTTCCTATTTTTTACTCGCTTCTTCTGGGAATTATTTCCGGTCCTGAAGTGTTGAAGATTTTTAAGAAAAAAGAAGTAAAAGCAGCTTCCAAGCTGGTTATTGTGGCAATCTGCCCTTTTATTGCAAAGCTTGGGATCAATGCGGGGGCAAGCCTGGAAACAGTGCTCTCGGCCGGACCGGCTCTTTTGTTCCAGGAAGTGGGAAATTTGGGAACGATATTTTTTGCATTGCCGGTAGCGCTCCTTCTTGGATTGAAGAGAGAGGCTATCGGGGCAACTCATTCTATCAACAGAGAGTCTAATCTGGCGCTGATCACAGATATGTTCGGACCGGATTCGCCGGAAACAAGAGGAAGTCTTTCAATTTATGTTGTAGGCGGTATGGTTGGAACGATTTATTTCGGATTTCTGGCAACGATGATCGCCTCTTTGAACGTGTTTCATCCCTATGCACTGGGAATGGCGTCCGGTGTGGGAGCCGGTATCCTGATGGCAAGTTCTGTGGCAAGTCTTACGCTGGTATATCCTGATATGGCAACCCAGATATCGGCGCTTGCAAGTACAAGCGAGACGTTATCGGGACTGACAGGAATTTACGTGGCAATTTTTGTGGGAATCCCGCTGACCCAGAAGCTTTATGAACTGTTGGAGCCGCCTATTGCAAGGCTTAGAAAGGAGCCGAGCGAGGTGCTGACAAGAAAGAAGCAGGAAGCGGAAGATGCAAAGAAAACAATAGAAGAAATTACTGTGGAGGAAGAATAAATGAGATATGCAGAGTGGGGACTTTTGTTGATTATATCCGGGCTGGGAATTGCCCTTGCAAATTTTGTGGGATTTGAGGTCGGATTCATGGATTCTCTTCCGGGAATCCTCATTCTACTTGCGATTTCCGCTGTGGCTGTGGTGATCAGTAAAATAGTGCCCCTGAAACTTCCGATCATTGCATATTGTTCTATTATCGGACTTCTTGTGGCAAGCCCAATTTGTCCGGCAAGAGAGTTCATCATTGCATCTGCCGACAAGATCAATTTCACAGCGCCTCTTACATTAGTGGGAGCGTATGCGGGGATTTCTATCAGTGATCAGATTAAATCCTTTGTAAAGCAGGGCTGGAAGATGATCATTATCGGAGTCCTTGTTATGACAGGAACTTTTCTGGGATCGGCATGTATTGCCCAGCTTGTACTTGGCTTAACAAACGCAATTTAACCGGGAGGATAGGAAGATGAAAATGCAGGCAGATCTGATGATCCGGGATGGTGACTTTTTAAATGAGGAATTTGAACTGGAAAAAGGAAAGAGTATCCTGATCCGGGACGGAAAGATTTTGGATATTGATACGGCAGAAGAGCTGGAAAAGAAGTATCAGTGGACGGAGGAAATAGACGGAAGCAGATGCATTTATATGCCGGGGCTTGTAGACGCCCATATGCACACGGGACAGCAGCTTCTTCGGGGCAGAGTTCTGGATGAAATGCCTATGATCTGGACAAGGATCATGCTTCCCTATGAAAGTACTCTGACAAAAGAAAAAATGCGCTTAAGTGCCCAGGCGGCAGCGGTTGAGATGATCCGGTCCGGGACATGCGGATTTATCGATGCGGGAAGCTATTACATGGAGGAGGCGGCAGCAGTTTATGAAGAAAGCGGCCTTAGAGGAGCGATTTCCTATTCGACCATGGATCAGAAAGGACTTCCCCGGTCCATAGCCATGGATGCAGAAGAGGCTGTAAAAAGGACGGATGAGCTGTATGACGGCTTCCATGGAAAAGGAAATCTGAAGGTCTATTATTCTCTGCGCTCTTTGATCTCCTGCTCCAGGGAGCTGATACTGGCAGCAGCGCAGAGGGCCAAGGAGCGCGGAACTATGCTGCAGGCTCATATGAATGAATATCCGGGAGAAATTAATTTTTATATGGAACGTTTTCAAATGCGTCCCTATGAATATTTGGAAAAACTTGGCGTGCTGAATGAAAATTTTCTGGGCGCTCACAGTCTTCTCCTTTCGGAAAACGAGAAAGAGATCCTGGAAAAGAGAGGGATAAAAGTATGTCACTGTCCTTTCAGCAATTGCGGAAAAGCAGCGCCTCACACGCCGGAATTGTTGAAAAAAGGTATTACAGCTGCATTTGGGACGGATGGGGCAGCTCACGGAGGATTAAGTCTCTTTAATGAAATGAAGATTTTCCGTTCGGTAATGAATCTGACCTGGGGCGTGCCTCTAAGCGAGCCTGCCATTATGCCGGCAAAAACGATCCTTTCCATGGCAACAGAAAAAGGACAGCAGTGTCTGGGAGGACAGGACGGCGTAGACGGCTTTCTGAAAAAGGGAGCAAGAGCTGATATCGTCGGCATTGACAGAAACCGCATTTATATGGCAGAATACGGAAAGATTTCCAACACGATCATGGAGAGCGTGAATGCGGGAGATATCAGGGATTCTGTCAGCGGCGGCAGGATTTTGATGAAAGATTACGAGATACAGACACTGGATGAAGAAAGAATCCTGCATGATCTGAGAAGTTATCAGGAAAGGGCGGAAAGCAATTGATAGAGTATCTGATTATTATAGCGGCAAATATAATAATAGGGGGAATGATCGGCCTGACAGGGATTGCCGGATTTCTCCTCCCTATGCTGTACAGCGGATTTATGGGAATGCCGGCAGCCCAGGGGATGGCTCTTAGCTTTTTTGCTTTTCTGATTTCCGGGATTTTGGGATCCCGGAATTACTATAAGTCCGATAACCTAGATGTGAAACTTGCTGTTACTATCAGTATCGGAAGTATCATCGGGGCAATTGCCGGGGTGTGGATGAATCTTCTTATTGATGAAAGTATTGTGAAACGGATTCTCTATCTGGTAGTGCTGCTCTCCGGAATTTCCATACTGGTGCGTAAGGATAAAGAGAGGGAAGAAGCAGGGAAACGGAAGATCCCGGCTGCGGCGGCCATCTTATTCGGTCTGGCGACAGGGTGTATCTGTGCTCTTTCCGGAGCAGGGGGCCCTATTCTTGTAATGCCGCTTCTTGTGACGTTCGGCGTACAGGTCAAAACGGCAGTGGGAGTGGCTCTGTTTAATTCTATCTTTATTGCGATCCCTTCCTGCATAGGCTATAGTATGCAGTGTGATGCGTCCTCTATGGCGCTGTTGCTTGTGGTTTCTATGATCAGTCATGGCGCGGGCGTCTGGATCGGGAGCCGCAACGCGGATATGATAAAGCCGCAGCCGCTGAAAAAAGGAGTGGCGATATTTTCTATTTTGATTGCAATATTTAAATTGATTACCGGCTAAAAAGCAGGCGCTGACAGGGTATTTGGCGGGGTATAATAAGATTCGGCTTGTATATACAGGCCGAATCATTTATAATAGTGCATAATTAGAGCGTAAATTAAGGCATAAATGTTATGATATAGCAGGGAGAATATCAGGAATGAAGAAATATATACGGGCAGCTGCCGCCGCGCTTATTGCTGTAAATATTTTCACAGCAGCGGCGCCAAAACTCTATGCCGCCCCGGAGTCAGGCAGTACAGATACAGTACAGCAGGAGGGAGCAGTTGATGGTACACAGGAGGAGATAGATCCATACCAAAAAGAACTGGAGAATACCTACAAGGAAAAGGTTCAGACCAATGAGCTGGACGGATGGGCGGAAGGCCCGGGCATTTATGGCGATGCAGGAATAGTAATGGACGCGGAAACCGGAGCAGTTCTCTATGGAAAAAACATAGATAAAAAGGAGTACCCGGCAAGTATTACGAAGATATTGACAGCACTGCTGGCGCTGGAGTATGCGGAGATGACAGATGAGGTGCAGATCACGGCGGAGAGCCTTACCTGTCTGGGATCAGGATATGCCTCTATCGGAATGAAAGAAGGAAACGTCATTACAATGGAACAGGCGCTGTATGCCATGCTTCTTGCATCATCCAACGAAGTGGCTTATGCAGTGGCAGAAACGGTGGCAAAAGGACAGGGAGAGGACTATCAGTGGTTTCTGGATCAGATGAATCAGAAAGCCAGGGATCTGGGCGGTTCCAATTCTAACTTTGTCAATGCAAATGGAGTGCAGGATGAACAGCATTATACCTGTGCAAAAGATATGGCTTTGATTGCCTGTGAATTATTTGAATATCCGGAATTTTTACAGATTTGCCAGACGGCAAGTTATACAATTCCGGCGTCAAGTACAACGGAGGAACATATCTTTCAGCAGAAGCATGAAATGCTGCTTGAGGGAAATTCCGAGTATTACAACTATGCGGTGGCCGGCAAGACCGGATATACAACAGAGGCAAACAATACATTGGTGACTCTGGCGGATAACGGAGAAATGAAGTTGGTATGTGTTACATTGAAGACTTATCCCGGCCACGTGTATTCTGATACAAAAGCACTTCTGGAATATGGATTTAACAATTTTAAAAAAGTGAAGATTTCCGGGCAGAATGACAGTGAAAAGATAACATCTATTCCCGACGATGCCTGTGTAACACTTCCTGAAAATGTGAAATTTTCTGATCTGGACAGTGAGATCAGCCGTATGAAAAACGGCGAAGAAGGTCTGTTAAGTTACACTTATCAAGATAACCCGGTAGGAGAGGCAGTTGTGAAGCTTTCAGGGGATAAAGCGTTTAAAGATATTTCCGGAGAGGAAAAAATAGAAGAAAGTAAAATGCCGGTGTGGCAGCTTCTTCTGATATGCCTTCTCATTATTATCGTTTTACTGGCAGTTTGGCTTGTGATAGCAGCACAGCACCGATCGAGAAGAAGGCGGCGCAGACGGCGCCGGAATCGTCGGGGAAGATAAACGCAGGCACTTGACTTGTCGAGGGTTTCCGTTTATAATTTTAAAGACGTAAAAACAGAAGAATTGACCATGCGTAAAAGACTATGACGAAGACAGTAGGATATATGGGAACGTTCAAGCGAGCCGGTGATGGTGGAAGGCCGGTGCAAGTAGCATATATCTGAATATCACTTTAGAGTCGCAGTTTCCGAAAGGACAGCATAAAATTCTTAGTAGGAACTGACGGGATCCGCCGTTACCGGAAGGCATATGTTGGTATGTTAGGTGGTTTATAAATGAAGGAATGCAAGCTTTCATCCTAATACACAGGATGGAAGCTTTTTTATTCAATACAATTTTACACAGGGTAATTCGCAGTTTTACACATGGCAAATTGTAATTTGGCACGTAGTAAACCTTAAAAGTGTTACGTGTCCTGTCAAAATAATAACAAGGAGGAAAAACATGTACAAGAAAGTTTCAACTGATTTGAAATTTGTTGACCGCGAAAAAGAAGTAGAAAAGTTCTGGGAAGAGAATCACATTTTTGAAAAAAGTATGGAAAACCGCAAAGAAGGCGAGACATACACCTTCTATGACGGCCCTCCGACTGCAAACGGAAAGCCGCACATCGGCCACGTCCTGACCCGTGTTATTAAGGACATGATTCCAAGATACCGCACCATGAAGGGATATATGGTTCCAAGAAAAGCAGGCTGGGATACGCACGGTCTTCCGGTAGAGCTGGAAGTTGAGAAATTACTCGGTCTTGATGGAAAGGATCAGATTGAGGAATATGGTCTGGAACCCTTTATTAATAAGTGTAAAGAAAGTGTTTGGAAATACAAAGGGATGTGGGAAGATTTCTCCGGAACCGTAGGTTTCTGGGCAGATATGGATAATCCTTATGTTACGTACCACAATGATTTTATCGAATCCGAGTGGTGGGCGCTGAAACAGATCTGGGATAAAGGACTTTTGTACAAGGGATTTAAGATCGTTCCCTACTGTCCCCGCTGTGGAACCCCGCTTTCAGCTCAGGAAGTGGCTCAGGGCTACAAGGATGTAAAAGAGCGCTCAGCTATCGTCCGTTTTAAGGTAAAGGATGAGGATGCTTATATTCTGGCATGGACCACAACTCCGTGGACTTTGCCGTCCAATATCGGTCTTTGTGTGAATCCGGAAGAAGATTATGCGAAAGTAAAGGCAGCAGACGGCTATGTATATTACATGGCGCAGGCTCTTTTGGATACAGTTCTTGGAAAACTGGCAGAAGAAGGAAAACCGGCCTATGAAGTTCTGGAGACTTACAAAGGACAGGAACTGGAATATAAAGAATATGAGCCGTTGTATCAGTGCGCTTATGACTGTGCAGCAAAACAGAATAAAAAAGCGTTTTTCATAACATGTGACGGCTATGTTACACTGACAGACGGTACAGGTGTTGTTCATATTGCACCGGCCTTTGGTGAAGATGATGCCAAGGTAGGACGCAAATATGATATGCCGTTTGTACAGCTGGTAGATGAAAAAGGAAACATGGGAGAGACAACGCCATTTGCCGGCCTGTTTGTAAAGAAAGCGGATCCGGAGGTGCTGAAGGATCTGGAGGCGAGAGGGCTGCTCTTTGACGCGCCGAAATTCGAGCACAGTTATCCCCACTGCTGGAGATGTGATACACCGCTTATCTACTATGCGCGTGAGTCCTGGTTTATCAAAATGACAGCGGTAAAAGACGACCTGATCGCAAATAACAATACCATTAACTGGATCCCGGAAAGTATCGGAAAGGGACGTTTCGGCGACTGGCTGGAAAATGTTCAGGACTGGGGAATCAGCCGAAACCGTTACTGGGGAACTCCTTTAAATATCTGGGAGTGTGAATGCGGACATCAGCATTCCATTGGAAGCATTGAGGAATTGAAATCCATGTCTGACAACTGTCCGGATGATATTGAACTGCACCGTCCTTATATTGACGATGTAACTATCAAATGTCCGAAGTGCGGCGGGGAAATGCACCGCGTGCCGGAAGTGATCGACTGCTGGTTTGATTCCGGTTCCATGCCGTTTGCCCAGCATCATTATCCATTTGAAAATAAGGAGCTGTTTGAGCAGCAGTTCCCGGCGGACTTTATTTCCGAGGCAGTGGATCAGACAAGAGGATGGTTCTATTCTCTGCTTGCTATTTCCACTCTGATCTTCAACAAGGCTCCTTATAAGAATGTTATTGTTCTTGGGCATGTGCAGGATGAGAATGGTCAGAAGATGAGTAAGTCCAAAGGAAATGCGGTAGATCCTTTTGACGCTCTGGAGACATACGGCGCAGATGCGATCCGCTGGTATTTCTATGTAAACAGTGCGCCATGGCTTCCGAACCGTTTCCACGGAAAAGCGGTTGTAGAAGGACAGCGCAAATTCATGGGAACATTGTGGAATACGTATGCATTTTTTGTTCTCTATGCGAATATTGATGAATTTGACGCATCAAAATATGAACTGGAATATGACAAACTGCCGGTTATGGATAAATGGCTTCTGTCCAAGATGAATACACTGATTAAGGAAGTGGATGACCACCTTGGAAATTACCGGATCCCGGAAGCAGCAAGAGCGCTGCAGGATTTTGTAGATGACATGAGCAACTGGTATGTCAGAAGAAGCAGGGAGCGTTTCTGGGCAAAAGGAATGCCGCAGGATAAGATTAACGCGTACATGACTCTTTATACGGCGCTTGTGACTCTCTGCAAAGTGGCAGCTCCTATGATTCCTTTCATGACAGAGGAAATTTATCAGAACCTGGTAAGAAGCATTGACGCGTCCGCACCGGAGAGCATCCATCTGTGTGACTTCCCGACAGCAGACGAGGCATTTATTGACAAAGAACTTGAGGCTAATATGGATGAGGTTCTGAAGATTGTCGTTATGGGTCGTGCCTGCAGAAATACGGCCAATATCAAAAACCGTCAGCCGATCGGACAGATGTTTGTCAAGACAGGAACACAGCTTCCTGAATTTTACCAGGATATTATAAAAGAAGAGCTGAATGTAAAGAATTTAACATTTACACAGGATGTACGTTCCTTTACTTCATATACATTTAAACCGCAGTTAAAGACAGTAGGACCAAAATATGGTAAAATGTTGGGTGGAATCAAAGCTGCTTTGTCATCACTGGACGGAAATGCAGCAATGGATGAAGTCAATGAAACAGGAGCTTTGAAACTCAATGTAAATGGACAGGAAATCACGTTGTTTAAAGAAGATCTTCTTATCGATACAGCACAGATGGAGGGATATGTATCAGAGGATAATAATGGAATTACAGTTGTTCTTGATACAAACCTGACACCGGAACTTCTTGAAGAAGGTTTTGTGCGTGAGATCATAAGTAAGGTACAGACAATGAGAAAAGAAGCGGATTTTGAAGTGACAGACAAGATTCACATCCGTTACGAAGGAAGCGAAAAGGCCGAAAAAGTATTTGCAGATCATGCTTCAGAAATCAGCAGTGAAACACTTGCACTTTCTGTTGAAAAATCCACTCCGGCAGGCTATGTGAAGGAATGGAATATCAACGGAGAAAAAGTGACGATCGGTGTCGAAAGATAAGGGTCTGAAGAAGGAGGATAATCATGTATAATCCGAGATTTGAAAAGGAAACTTTTAAAAAAGAGGTAAAGCATAATGTAAAGACTCTTTACCGCAAAACAATAGAGGAGGCGACTCCGCAGCAGCTTTTTCAGGCTGTGTCCTATGCGGTAAAAGAGGTTATTATTGATGACTGGATCGCAACACAGAATCAGTTTAAAAAGGATGATCCAAAAACAGTATATTATATGTCCATGGAATTTCTCATGGGAAGAGCGCTTGGAAATAACCTGATCAATATGACTGCTTACAAAGAAGTGAAAGCGGCGCTGGATGAAATGGGAATCGATCTGAACGTGATTGAGGATGAGGAGCCGGATCCGGCGCTTGGAAACGGCGGTCTTGGACGTCTGGCTGCCTGCTTCCTTGATTCTCTTGCAACACTTGGATATGCGGCATACGGATGCGGTATCCGCTACCGCTATGGTATGTTCAAACAAAAGATCGAAAACGGATATCAGGTAGAGACTCCGGATAACTGGCTGAAAGAGGGAAATCCATTTGAGCTTCGCCGGGAAGAATATGCCAAGGAAGTGCGTTTCGGCGGAAATATCCGCGTAGAATATGATGATTCTACAAACCGGACGAAATTTGTACAGGAAAATTATGAATCTGTACTTGCCATTCCTTATGATATGCCGATCGTGGGCTATGGAAACCACCATGTCAATACGTTAAGAATCTGGGATGCAAAGGCTATTACTGATTTCCAGCTGGATTCCTTTGACAGAGGAGATTACCACAAGGCAGTAGAGCAGGAAAATCTTGCAAAGACCATTGTTGAGGTGCTCTATCCCAACGATAATCACTATGCAGGAAAAGAGCTTCGCTTAAAACAGCAGTATTTCTTTATTTCAGCAAGTATACAGGCTGCCATTACAAAATATAAAAAGACACATGATGATATTCATAAACTTCCGGAGAAAGTGATCTTCCAGATGAATGATACCCATCCGACGGTGGCAGTGGCTGAACTTATGAGGATCCTTCTCGATGAAGAGGAGCTCGGCTGGAATGAGGCCTGGGATATTACAACAAAGACATGTGCTTACACAAATCATACGATCATGGCAGAGGCATTGGAAAAATGGCCTATCGACCTTTTCTCCAGACTGCTTCCCCGTGTTTACCAGATCATCCAGGAGATCGACCGCCGATTCCTTATTCAGGTAAGGGAAAGATATCCGGGCAACGAGGAGAAAGTCCGTAAGATGGCAATCCTCTACAACGGCCAGGTGAGAATGGCTCATCTTGCCATTGTTGCCGGTTTTTCTGTCAATGGTGTGGCAAGACTGCACACAGAGATCTTGAAAAATCAGGAGCTGCGCGATTTCTATGAGATGATGCCGGAGAAATTTAATAATAAAACAAACGGAATCACACAGAGAAGATTCCTGATGCATGGAAATCCTCTCCTTGCCGACTGGGTAACAGAAAAAATAGGTACAAAAGGCTGGATCACAGATTTGTCACTTATGTCCGGATTGAAGAAATATGCGGATGATTCCAAAGCGCTGGCAGAATTTATGGATATTAAATATAAAAATAAAGTCCGTCTGGCAGAATATATCAGGAAGCATAACGGAATCGAAGTGGATCCACGCTCTATTTTTGATGTACAGGTAAAGAGGCTGCATGAGTACAAGAGACAGCTTCTCAACATTCTTCATGTTATGTACCTGTATAATCAGATTAAGGAACATCCGGAGATGTCTTTCTTCCCGAGAACCTTTATTTTCGGAGCAAAGGCGTCTGCAGGATATATCAGGGCAAAAGAGATCATCAAGCTGATCAACTCTGTAGCTGATATAGTCAATAATGACCGCAGCATTAACGGAAAGCTGAAGGTGGTATTTATTGAAGATTACCGTGTCTCCAATGCAGAGATCATCTTTGCGGCAGCAGATGTCAGTGAACAGATTTCCACTGCATCGAAAGAAGCTTCCGGAACAGGAAATATGAAATTTATGCTGAATGGAGCGCCTACACTTGGAACTATGGACGGAGCCAATGTAGAGATTGTGGAAGAAGTCGGAATGGAGAATGCCTTTATTTTCGGATTAAGCTCTGAAGAAGTCATCAATTATGAAAATAACGGCGGTTACCATCCGCAGGATATTTACAACAGCGATCCGGATATCCGCAAAGTGGTAGATCAGCTGATCAATGGAACTTACTCCAACGGAGATCACGAGATGTACCGGGATCTTTATAATTCTCTTCTCTGTCCGAAAGACGGATCAAAGGCAGATATGTATTTTATCCTGAAAGATTTCCGCGCTTATGCCGAGGCACAGAAGAAAGTAGAAGAGGCGTATAAGGATAAAGAAAGATGGGCGAAAATGGCTCTTCTTAATACAGCATGCTGCGGTAAGTTTACCTCTGACCGTACGATTCAAGAATACGTGGATGATATCTGGCATCTGGATAAGGTGACAGTGGAGATTTAAAAGGTCAGGAATCCTGAAGGGTATAAAAGAGATAACCCTCTCATACATTAAGGTATGGGAGGGTTTATTTTATGCGGCAGAAGTTGAAAAAAATGGGATGCTATATCATTATTATTGTTTTGCTCCCTTATGTAGTGACCGTTTTCCTAAACGGGCCATCAATAGAAACAGCGGCTCCGGCAGACGAAATGGAGGTTATGGTAAAGCAGGGGGAAAAAGAAATACAGCTTCCTCTGGATGAATACGGAATTGGCAGGATGGCAAAGGAGATTCCAGCATCCTACGAAGAGGAGGCCATCAAAGTCCAGGCAATACTTGTCCGGACTGCCGTATACAAGCAATTGAAGGAAGAAGGCAGCGAGGCAGTTCTTGCAGACGATTTCTGGACAGAAAAAGAAATGAAAGAAGAGTGGGGGAGCAGGAAATTTTCCGAATATTACCGAAAAATGGAAAATGCCTGGCAGGAGACAGAGGGACAAGTTGTAATGTACGGCGAAGAACTGGCAAACACACCTTTTACCAGGCTGACAAACGGCAGTACAAGGGATGGAAAAGAAGTGCTGGGCAGCGAGGATTATCCTTATTTGAAAATCAAAGAATGTCCCCTCGATATTGAATCAAAAGACCAGATCAGGACAGTCACAACAGAGGACATGGACGCAGAAATAAAAGAAACGGATACGGCGGGCTATGTCACCAGTGTCCGAGTGGGAGAGGAGACTATGAGCGGCGAGGAATTTCGGGAAAAATATAAATTAGATTCCAGCTGCTTTATTCTCCAGAAGTATGATGGGAAAATGCGCATTACAACCCGGGGAATCGGTCATGGTCTGGGACTTAGCCAGTATACGGCAAATGAGATGGCGAAAGAGGAAAAAACAACGGAAGAAATCCTGCAGTATTTTTTTGAAGGAACAGAAATAAGGGAGGTTGCGGAAATTATTAGAAATTCTGGTAATACAGAATAATGATATCAGCTTCTGGCAAAAATATAGCCAGAGGTGATGAATATGAATAAAAGACAAAAACCTTCAAAAAAGAGGAAGGGTGCCGGTATTGGAATCGCTGTCTGCTTTGTAGCCGCAATTATCATGGTTGGAACATATACGCTTCGGGATTATCAGGAAGCAAAGCGGCAGGAGCTGGCATTGTCAGAGGATGAGACAAAGGAAAAAGATATGCGGGAGGAAGAGCCGGAGGATGGAACAAAAGAAGAGGCAGGCAGTAATCTTGTGATCAATACAGAAGAAGATCCCGCTGCTGCCGGCAGCAGCGCTGCAGAAGAGTCAGAGGAACAGGAAGACGCCCAAATTTCAGAAAATACAGATGGGACAGCCGGAGAAAACGGCTCATCTTCTGCAGGGATATCTGCGCAGACAGCCGGAAACAGCTCATCTGTAAATTTTACAGAAAGCAGTAAGCTTTTGTGGCCGGTAGACGGAAATGTACTGATGAATTACAGTATGGACGAGACCGTATACTTTTCTACACTGGATCAGTACAAATACAATCCGGCACTGATCATTTCCGGTGCTGAAGGAGACCAGGTCATCAGCAGTACGGCGGGAGTAGTAAAATCCATTGATGAAAATGCCGAGACGGGGACAACAGTAAACGTTGATATCGGGAACGGATATGAGCTGTTTTACGGCCAGCTGAAAGATGTGACTGTTAATACCGGAGATTATGTGGAGGGCAAGACGGTACTGGGATATGTGAGCCAGCCTACAAAATATTACAGTGTTGAGGGTTGCAATGTATACTTTGAAATGAGAAAAGACGGACAGCCAATCGATCCGGTAACGTTTATGGAGTAAGTTTGGGACGTAACACTTTTTAAAAGTGTTACGTCCCAAACTGCCTTTTACGGTGGGCAAAATTGCGTTTTACGGTGTCTCTATTTGAAAAAAACGGTGTGTTTCGTTATAATAGAGGTGCAAAATGTGGAAAAGATGTGGATAAACTGTCAAAAGATGGGGGAAAAGCAAGTGGAAAACTTGTCGAAAACAAATTATACATACATTTTAAAATGTAAGGACGGTTCGTTGTATACGGGATGGACCAACAACCTGGCGAAACGTCTCCAGGCCCATAATGAGGGGAAGGGTGCAAAATATACCGGAAGCAGACGGCCTGTAACTCTGGAATATTATGAGATATATGAGACAAAGGAAGAGGCCATGCGTCGGGAATATGAGATCAAACATATGGGAAGAAAAAAGAAGCTGGAGCTTATTGAAAGGAAATATCAGAAAGAAGACAAAGAAAAAAAGCCGGAGGAATTGTAACCTCTGGCTTTTCGTTCGGTACGATTTATTCAACCGGCTTACAGGACGAATGCATACATGACAACGAAGTGACATGCACTTCCTAACATAACAAAAATATGAAAAATTTCATGACTTCCGAAATTTTTATGACGGTTGTTAAAAAGAGGAAGCTTCAGTGCATATATTACTCCGCCAATAGTATAGATGATTCCTCCGGCCAGCAGCCAACCGAATGCAGCAGGTGACATGGAATTGAGAATTTGTGTAAATGCCAGCACACACGTCCAACCCATTCCGATGTACAAAACGGAAGATACCCATTTGGGGCAAAATACCCAAAATGCCTTTAAAACAATTCCAAGAATAGCAATTCCCCATACAATGGACAGAAGAATAATACCGGTCTTTCCTTTCAGTACAAGAAGACAGATAGGAGTATAGCTTCCGGCGATAAGAATAAAAATCATCATATGGTCAATTTTTTTCAAAACAGTATTTATCTTTTCGGAACGATTAAAGGTATGATATGTGGTGCTTGCTGCATATAGCAAAATAAGGCTTACTGCATATACTGCTATGGATATAATATAAATGCGTCCCGGCTCATGAGCAGCCTTGATCAGCAGGGGAACAGCAGCAAAAATTGCCATTAGCATTCCAATGAAGTGTGTAATTGCGCTTCCAGGATCTTTTACGTGTGACTTGATCATTTGTGTCATAATCTTTACCTCCTAGAAATATAAAACATAATAAGTAGTTTTTAAAACTATATTATCCATATACATATATTATATACGCTTACGCCAAAAATGCAACAATTTTAAGAAATATTTTGAAAATCGAAATATTAAAACTGGACTGGTTAAAAAGTAAATAACTGGCTATTTTTACACATCCACTCTGGTGATATGATAGACACATCAAAAGGAAAGAAAACGACAGAGAAAGGAAGCATCGAAATGGAACAAAAAAATCAGACGGTTACAAAACTAGCACAGACAGCGATTCTTGCAGCATTGTGTTATGTGTCATTCACATATCTACAGATAAAAATTCCAATGCCGGGCGGTGATGCCACATCGCTCCATATTGGAAATGCATTCTGCGTACTGGGAGCGCTTCTTCTGGGAGGCTGGTACGGTGGGCTTGCAGGAGCGATCGGAATGGGAATTGCAGATATCATGGATCCGATTTACATTACAGGAGCCCCGAAAACATTTTTCCTTAAACTGTGTATTGGTCTGATCGTGGGATTAGTTGCTCACAGAATAGCAAAGATCAATGAAAGTGACGATAAGGCGTATGTCTTTAAATGGAGTACAATTGCAGCGGTTGCCGGACTTGGATTTAATGTCATTGCAGATCCGCTGGTAGGATATTTTTATAAGATGTACATTTTGGGACAGCCGCAGCAGATGGCAGAAGTGCTTGCAAAATGGAGCACAGCCACAACATTTGTCAATGCGGTAGTATCTACTGTCCTCGTATCTGTCCTCTACAATGCAGTGCGTCCTATTCTTCTTAGGAGCGGTCTTATGCTGAAGCAGGAAAAGAGAACAGGAGTGCTGAAGCATTAGGAGAAAAGGCAGAATATTTGTAACAGCGCTATAAACCCCTGCCCTCGAAAAGAGGAGCAGGGGTTTTGACGGAAGGCTGTTTACAAGAAAAATATTTTCTCTACAGCTTTGCTTTAGTAATTTTCAGCTTTTCTTTCAAAGTAAGCCTTCGGATGAGCACATACCGGGCAAACTTCCGGAGCTTCTTCTCCATAATAAATGAATCCGCAGTTTCCGCATTTCCATCCAAGAGGAGCGTCGCCTTTGAAAGTTTCTCCTGCTGTATAGTGATCCAGAAGTCTCTGATAGCGGGCTTCATGAGCCGCTTCAACTTTTGCAACACCCTCAAATTTTGCAGCAAGCTCTTCAAATCCTTCTTCTCTTGCTTCTTCAGCCATGCGTTTATACATGTCTGTCCATTCGTAATTTTCGCCTGCAGCGGCATCTTTCAGGTTTTCAGCAACATCACCGATTCCGTGAAATTCTTTAAACCACATTTTTGCGTGCTCTTTTTCCTGATTTGCAGTTTCTTCAAAAATGTTCGCCATCTGGACAAATCCTGCTTTTCTTGCAGCACTTGCATAATATGTATATTTGTTGCGTGCCTGTGATTCTCCTGAGAAAGCTTCCATTAAATTCTTTTCTGTTTTTGTTCCTGCATATTTAGACATAATTGATCCTCCTTTTGTTTATAGTAAGTGATAATGGATTTCTGTAAAGTGACTGATTAAAAATGATAAAAAGGGCTACAGAAAAAAACTTATCCTGCAGCCCAGCGTTTTTTAGCCAAAGTATCTCTTTAACAGTCCTTCAAATGCTTTTCCGTGACGAGCTTCATCTCTTGCCATCTCATGAACAGTGTCATGGATTGCATCAAGGTTAGCAGCTTTTGCACGTTTTGCAAGATCAAATTTTCCAGCGGTAGCTCCGTTTTCAGCATCTACACGCATTTCCAGGTTTTTCTTTGTGCTGTCTGTCACAACCTCTCCTAACAGTTCGGCAAATTTGGAAGCATGCTCTGCTTCTTCCCAGGCAGCTTTTTCCCAGTAAAGTCCGATTTCCGGATATCCTTCTCTGTGAGCAACTCTAGCCATTGCCAGATACATACCAACTTCTGTACATTCTCCTTCGAAGTTTGCTCTTAAGTCTGCAAGGATGTCTTCGCTAACGCCCTGAGCAACACCTACAACATGCTCTGCAGCCCATTCTCTTTCTCCTGTCTGCTCTTTGAATTTTTCAGCCGGTGCGTGACAGACTGGACATTCAGCCGGAGCAGCTTCTCCTTCATAAACATAACCACATACTGTACAAACAAATTTTTTCATAGTTCTTTCTTCCTTTCTTATGATTTATTTTATTTTTTTAATATTAGTAATTGTTACTAATATTAATTTACAACTTTTTATCTGCATTGTCAATAGTTATTTTGTTTTCTTTTTCAAACAATCGCCGCATGTTCCGAAAAACATTGCAGTATGAAACTCTATAGAACCATCAAAACACTTTTCAGCAAGTTTGTCAATGGAATCCAGAGGTTCCATATATAAATCAATTACTTTGCCGCAAGACGTACAGATAACATGATAGTGAGGTTCTACCGTACCATCAAACCGGTCGCCCCCGTCAGGAGTCGTGATCTTGTTGATCTCGCCCATATCGGCAAGAAGATTGAGATTTCTGTATACCGTACCAAGACTGATGCGGGGAAATTCTTCGCGCACATGCATATAGACAGTATCGGCAGTGGGATGTTCTTTTGTGCTGGCGAGAAATTCTTTGATCGCCTCACGCTGACGGCTGTATTTCAAATTTGCCATGATGCATCCTCCCTTCCTAGTTTAATAAATGCAATGTGAATTATATAATAATGATAATTATTACTGTAATTAAATTATACATCTTTATGAGGAAAAGTCAACTCTTTTTTAGGCAGTTCATTTTTTGTTTTGATTTGTACAATCTGAAATTTAACAAATTGTAACAAATTACGACTGAAAAAGAGAGAAATATTAAGAAAAACATAATAAAATGTAGGGAAAATTCAAAGAAATTCAGTTGACAATGCATAATACGGTTGATATAATCATATCGTAACATTTGTAACAATTCTGTAATATTTACAAAAGATAAGAAAACATAAACGAAAGATCGAGGAGGTTGTTTATGAATTCTAATCTTAAAAGAGGATTGTTCTTAGTTACTTTGGCAGGAGTAATTTCAATTTCCGGGGAGACAGCAAAAGCAGCTGATTCGGATAAAGCTACAGAAGCAGCGCTTCCGAATGTGGGAATTGAAGCGGTATTAAATGACTGTTACGCGTCAGATGAAAAGATTAATGTGGAGAGTTATTTAGTGCCGACAGAAAAAGGAGAGTATTCAGATATGGCGTTCACAAACGTGGGGACAGATACTTTTCTGTTTGTGCGAAGTGAACCAACGACACAGAGTGAATGGGTAGGAAAGTTGTATACGGATTATGCAGCCCAGATTATCGGACCAGTAGGAGAATGGACAAAAATTCGGTCGGGTTCCGTAACAGGGTATGTATATACAGACTATATTATAATAGGAAATAAGTCACAGCAAAAAGCCCAGGAACTCATACAAAATTCTGAAGGCCAGACAGAAGAGGAGGCCTTCCGCTACGCCGAATCCAGGCAGGAGGAAGAGGAACGGCTGGCAAGAGAAGCAGCAGAAGCCGCCGCAGCTGCACAGGAAAGGGCAGAGGCAAAAAGACAAGCCCGGGAAGCGGCAGCTGCCAAGGCGGCTCAGGCTGCATCAAGTACCGGACAGGCAATTGTAGATTATGCCTGTCAGTTTATCGGAAATCCGTATGTATGGGGAGGGACAAGCCTTACAAATGGAGCAGACTGTTCCGGTTTTGTCCAATCTGTATATGCACATTTTGGGATCAGCCTTCCGCGGACTACCTGGGATCAGGAAAATGTGGGTACAGGCATCAGCTATGACCAGGCATTGCCGGGGGATTTGATCCTGTACGAAGGACATGTGGGAATTTATATGGGAGATGGACAGATAGTAAATGCCATCAATCCTTCAAAAGGAATCGGAGTCATTCCTGCAACCTGCATGAGCATAAAGACCGTTCGACGGGTATTGTAAATGAAAGTTTCCCTTGTCAGGCGCATTTGCAGGATGATAAAATGGGATTGCACAAGATATCATTAGCAGGATGAGGGAAACCAGATGAAACGCATATTGTTGATCGAGGATGACAAAGATTTGAACAAAGGGCTGGTATATGACCTGGAAATGCATGATTACAGGGTATATCCAGCTTTTCTTTATCGGAAGGAATGTTATATCTGGAAGAAAATAAAGTGGATCTGATTTTGCTGGATGGAACTCTTCCGGATGGAGATGGATTTGATTTTTGCCGGCAGGTGAAGAAAGAAAAGGAGACAGCGGTTATTTTTCTTACGGCAAGAGATATGGAGCAGGATGAACTGCAAGGATTTGACTGCGGAGCGGACGACTATATCACAAAGCCTTTTCATATGCCGATCCTTCGCCGGAGAATAGAGGCGGCGCTTCGCAAAACCGGCTGGCAGGAGCAAAGAAGAGAGAACTCTGTATACCGGGATGATGCGCTTCTTATCGACTTTGAAAATCTGCAGGCCAGACTGAACGGCAGGGAACTCCTGCTGACACCGACGGAATTTCGGATCTTAAGACTGATGACTGTAAATAGGACAGTGACAAAACAGCTTTTACTGGAAAAAATCTGGGATACATCAGGCAGTTTTGTAGATGAACATACTGTTGCAGTCAATATCAACCGTCTTCGGAAAAAGCTGGAAGGGAGCGGGCACGAATATATTAAGACGGTGTACGGCATGGGATACCAGTGGAGGGGGATGGAAATATGAGGCCGGGTATGGAATTGATTGTGGCGGGAACCCTGCTGGGAGCTGCTTTGATCATACTTTTGCTCGCCGTGCTGGCGATGCTTTTGACAAGAAAAAATCTGACGGAATACAGTCGGAAGCTTTCCTATACACTGGATCGCATGATAAGCGGAGATAAGGAGATTGCCTTTGAGGAAGAAAAGGAGACACTGATCGGAAGAATACAGGTCAAAATGAGACAGGTCTACGAGATTATGCAGGCTCAGGCAGATCAGAGATGGGAAGAAAAGAAACAGATGGAAGAGATTGTCAGCGATATTTCCCATCAGGTTAAGACGCCTATTGCCAATCTGCGCATGTATCATGAGCTGGCGGCCCAGGAGCCTGAGAAAGCCGGGGAATTTATGGAGGCAGAGGAAAGGCAGATTGATAAGCTGGAATTTCTCATGAAGACTATGATAAAAATGTCCAGGCTGGAGACAGGACTGATAGAAGTAAAACCGCTGAAAAATAAGGTTTACGACCTGATTTTTCAGGCAGTGTGCACCATCGCTTTGAAAGCGGAGAAAAAAGAGATAGATATAGAGGTGGAATGCAGTGAGAACCTGGAGGCGCTGTTTGACAGGAAATGGACAGTGGAAGCGCTGGCCAATATTCTTGATAATGCGGTAAAATACAGCGGGAAGGGCAGCAGGATACGGATCAGAGCCGACAGGACGGACTATTTTGTGAGGATACGTGTGGAGGATGAGGGAAGAGGGATTCGGGAAGATAATCTTCCCAATATTTTTAAAAGGTTTTACCGGGAAAAGGAAAGCAATGATGTAGAGGGTGTGGGAATCGGACTTTATCTGACTCGTCAGATTATTATGCAGGAAAAAGGATTTGTAGAGGCGTTGTCCCGACAGGGGATCGGATCTGTCTTTTCTCTGCATTTGCCTGCTGATGTACCGGAGACTTTTGAGGGATAAGGCAGACAGAAGTCATAAGATTATCTCGAAACTGTGATATTTTTGAGAGCAGTTTGAGATAATCTTTTTTTATGATGTAGAAAACGGAGGTTTCCTTCACAGGAAAAATCGCAGGACAGAAAGGACAGAAGAATTATGAACTATATTTTGGAAGCACAGAACCTGAAAAAATATTATGGAAAAGAGCCCAACATTACAAAAGCATTGGACGGTGTCAGCCTTGCAGTGGGGCAGGGAGAGTTTGTCTCCATCATTGGAACCAGCGGAAGTGGAAAATCTACGCTTCTGAATATGCTGGGAGGTCTGGATGTGCCGGACTTTGGCGAAATTATTATTCGGGGAAAAAAGATTGCCAAGATGAACGATGAGCAGCTTTCTATCTTCCGGAGGAGAAATATCGGATTTGTATTTCAGAATTACAATCTGGTTCCGATTCTGAATGTGTATCAGAATATCGTCCTTCCTATTGAGCTGGACGGGAATCAGGTGGATAAGGAGTATGTGGAAAAAATTATCCGTATGCTGCACCTGGAAGAAAAGCTGGAAAATCTGCCGAATAATCTGTCCGGCGGACAGCAGCAGAGGGTGGCGATCGCAAGAGCCCTTGCCAGCAAGCCGGCGATCATCCTGGCGGATGAGCCTACAGGAAATCTGGACTCCAGGACATCCCTGGAGGTGATGGAACTTCTGCGGATGACAAGTACGGAATTTGACCAGACGTTGGTAATGATCACACACAATCCTGAAATTGCTCAGGTGGCTGACAGGATGATCCGCATCGAAGATGGAAGGATCGTTAAAGGAGCGCCGTCTGTCAGGGAGAATCTGGGATAGAGGAGGAATAGAGATGCTTTTAGAAAATGACAATAAAAAATTTAGCCGGACGTTATCCAACAACTGTCTGAAAGCAAATAAAATCCGCAATGCGATTGCTCTTCTTGCCATTATGCTGACGGCCCTCCTTTTTACGGCAGTAGCGACCATTCTCCAGGGGACTCAGATTAGTGTGCGGGAGCAGACGATCCGCCAGTCGGGAACAAGATTTATGGCTTCGATTAAATTTACAACGGCTGAAAAAACGAAAGAGCTTATGGAAGATCCGTTGTGGGAAACCGTGAGTGTAGAGCGGGTACTTTGGAAGATAGTGAATCAGGAGCTTATGGACATCAGTGTCAACATGGCGTGGATGGAGGAAACTTATGCAAAGAACAGTTATATGGAGATTGAGGAAGGGCATATGCCCGAGGAAGAATACGAGTTTGCCTGTGATACGGAGATTCTGCGGCTTCTGGGGATCCCGGAGGAAACAGGAACAAAGGTGAACATACAGTATCTGACGGATGAGGGAGTAAAAGAAGAAACCATGACGCTTAGCGGATACTGGGAGGGAGAAAAATATGAACAGACTGCTGAAGTGATGGTGTCGGAGGCATTCCTCGAAAAGAGGATTGATGAAAGCACCATCGCCCATGACGCCAGCGTCCCGGGATCTTACTGTATCCGCGGAAGCTTTGCTGCGGATGAGGATGTGGAAGGCCAGTTAAACACGGTGATCGCCAACGCCGGATTTGATTCCGATGCAGAAAGAGGAGAAGAGAGATTTGTGGTCCATCACACGAATCCGGCCTATGAGAACAGGAATGAAATGGGGGGCGGAATGATAGCAGCGGCGGTTTTTGGAGTGCTGATGATCCTCCTGGCAGGCTATCTTATTATTTACAACATATTTCGCATTTCTATACTGAAAGATATTCGGCTGTACGGTCAGCTCAAAACGATCGGTACCTCGCCGAAGCAGCTGAAATATATGGTAAAGCGGCAGGGATATCTTCTGGCGCTGGCAGGGATTCCGGCAGGGCTTATCTTAGGCTGGCTTCTTGGAAATGTACTTCTGCCCCTTATCATGGCAAGTACAACAGTGGGAGAGTCTGTATTTATCATGCCCCATCCCGCTGTGTGGGTGGTGTCGGCAGCCTTTACCTTTCTTACCGTGTGGATCAGCTGCGGCCGCCCCGGAAAGCTGGCAGCCAGAGTATCTCCTGTGGAAGCGCTGCGATATCAGGACGGTGAGGAAGGCGGCAAAGCCAAAAAGAAAGGCAGAGATTCCCATCATCGGATTTTCCAGATGGCGTCGGCAAATTTAAAACGAAACAGAGGGAAGACAGTCCTTGTGGTCATGAGCATCGCCTTGAGCCTTATTCTTTTGAACAGCGTACTTGGTGCGACAGGATGCTTTGATAAAGAGATATATGTCCGCCGGAATGCAGTAACTGATTTTATTGTGCACAGCGGAAATTATGGGAATTTCAGTGTAGATGATTATACAAAAACACTGAATCCGAAGCTTTCCGGAAAGCTAAGTGAAATGGAAAATGTAAAAAATTTTGGGGAAGTATACTGCCATATTCTTCCGCCGGAACAGGTTACGGACATCGAGCAGGGATCCCTGATCAATATTACAGAGATTAACGGGAAAAGGACGAATATTGTAACCGAAGGCACAAAAGAAGAATTTGGAAATGCAGTTTCAGAGTTTGACTGGCGCCGTACAGTTTACGGGTGGAGCAGAAATATTCTGAATGATGTGACATTGATAGAAGGAGAACTGGATTATGACAAGTTGAACAGCGGAAACTACGTGATCGGCATCCTGAATCTTATCAATGTCATTTTGACCGGAGCGATTGCAAGACAGAACGAGTTTGCTGTCATGCGGAGTATCGGCATGAGCCAGAGACAGCTTAAGAAGCTGTTCATCTATGAAGGTGTCCTGTACGCCCTCCTGGCCGGGGCAGTAGGTATAACAGCCAGTGCGGCAGTTTCGCTTACTGCAGTAAAAGCAATCGTATCTAACTGGTGGTTTGCCAGGTACTCTTTATCAGTCCTTCCTGCATTTGAGGCGGCCCTTATATGCAGCCTTCTGGCAGCAGGAATTGCGTGGGTGATCGACCGTATGTGGAATAAAGGAAGCATTGTAGAAAAATTAAGAAGAATAGAGTAGAAAACGGACAGGAAAGGGCGTATTTGCTACCTTTCTTGTCCGCTTTTTCTTTGATAACTTATGTAATGTTTCGAAAATCGAAATAATGTACAATTTACACAAATTTGTAAAAACCTGGAAAATTTTGTAAAAAAGACTTATCCAAGTTATCCACATAAAAAACCATGAAAAAGGTGGAAAAATCAAAGTTTTTGAAAACTTATCCACATTATCCACATGGATATCCCGGTTTTTGGTGGATTACTTACGTCAAATAAAAGAACGAATGTTTTGTGAAGAAATGATAAAAATGAGTTTTTGTCGAAAAAACAGGAAAAGAAACTTGACAAATAAATAACCAGAAATTAACGAGAAATTTATTTTAAATGTTTACACAATGAAAGAAAGCAGATATAATAAAAACTACGTGGAAGATAAAGGAGGATTAATGAATTATGGTAAATAAAGAAATGACAATTGGCGAATTGTTAAGTGTAAATCCAGATGTGGCACCGATTCTCATGGAAATCGGAATGCATTGCCTTGGCTGCCCGGCTTCCCAGGGTGAAACATTAGAAGAGGCAGCTATGGTACATGGGATCGATGCGAATCTGCTGGTAGAAAAGATCAATGCGTTTATCAATGCCAATGCATAAATCAGGTTTTCTGGATTCAGGAAAGCAAAACATCCGGACAAGTCCTTGGACTGACCGGATGTTTTTTTTGTCATTATTGATTTTTAAGTCTTTGATTAAATCTGTGAAAGATTCTGTACTGCATCCGCAGACAGTATAATCTCACAATGCTCTTCCAGATATGCCAGGGAGGCGCTGGAAGCTTTTTCCAAAGTTCCGTACTCGGACAGCATATTGCAGATTCGGTTAAATTCCCGTGTTGTGTGGTCTGACTGTGTCAGGGCAAGAATGTACATATCGGCTTTATGATCTTTATACAATGTGTTGGAACCGAAATATATTGACTGCAGCAGATGAGCTGCATGAATCACCTGATCCATATTGGTAAAAGAAAATAGCCGGAGGGAAAGAGAGCGCTCCTTTTCTGACTTCTTATCGGAAGTTTCCGACACGGAGGAAACACTTTCCTTAACTTTTCCCAGGAGATTTAAAAGCTCCTCGGCGCCTTCCAGCTTTTCAAGGGCTGATTCCTTTACGGAGTCCCATTCTCCTCCCGGAGAAGGGGCAAATTTAGAAAATCTAGTATCGAGTTCCTCAGGATCTTCGACTTTTGTGATTATCAGCACGATTGAATCGGAAGAAGCGGGAATCGCTTCTATCATAAGAGGAATATCCTCGGCTTCAAAACCGAATTCAAATGCCGCTTGTTGCATCATATCATGGAAAAGTGATTTTGCCTTTTCAGTTCCATAGGCAAGTTCGCTTAACTGAAGCTGCCTGTCAGCTAAATCAGCACGTGTAAGAGTACAGCGAATCTGATTATCGTTGATCTTTTCAATCTTCATAATTATCACTTCCTTTTTCACAGTATATCATATGGGATGATCAGAGTTCAATAAAATAAAAATAAAAAAAGCTTGCGTTAACATAAAAACAAGTGCTATAATACCAATACAGAAATTAGTATTCCCAAATCATACATTCTTAGAATAGATCTGTCAATCAGATTTTATTTACGATCAGGTAATCTCAATGTAAATCTAGTAACCAATCAACAATATTTCAAACAAGTCGGATCAGACGCAATTCAACAGGAAAGTTTTATTTAATCAGAAAAAGTTCAAAAACATGTTTCAACAAGAAAAAGATCTGTTCGAAAAATGTTGAAAGAAGCGAGTGCTGTTTCTGTAATCAGACATATTTTAATATATCACGCACTTCCATAAGGAGATATGTCTGAATGTAAGTTTTAGTTATATTCCATTTTATGCAGACGGAAGGAAAAGGTTTCTTTGCAGCAGGAAAAAGGAGGCTGTGATGCCGGAAGAAAGAAAGGAATTTCAGGAAATGTTCAGTGAGCTGAACATGTATGAAAAACGGGGAGTATATATTGCAATGGAGGGAAAACCGGCAAGCCCGACACAGATCGTACAGGCGCATATGGTGAGTGAAGATTCCGGATATATGAGAGATTATGTTTTAAATGAAAACGGAGATCTGAAAGCGTTGTACTTCTATCATGTTAACCAGAGTATTTAAAAGTAAAAAAGCGCAGACACCCCTCGCGGAATAACGGAGAACAGTCCAGCCGCGCCATGTGGCAACCCTGTGGCTGAACTGTTACAAAAATATTCTTAAATGTCGAAATAAATAATGACGGAACCTGCAAAAGTTGATATAATGAGGTATATGTGGGAGGTGCAGCATGGAACAAAGACGCAGAAGGCGCCGTAGAAGGCGGCCGCAGTCAAGACGGAGAAGAAAGCGTAACCTGATTCTGAAAGTAGGTTTTTTCATAATACTGATAGTGGGAATTATTGCAGCTGTCTTTTTGTGGAGAAGATACGGACCCTCAAAAGAACAGGCGGATTTAAACGGATATTATGGAATAGAAAGTGAAGACCAGCTCGCTATCGTTGTAAATAATGATATTCTTGAACCAAAAGGAATGATATCGGATGGAAGAGCTTACGTAGAATACAGCATTGTCCGGGATTATATCAATCAGAGATTCTATTGGGATCCGAGCGAAAACATCCTGCTTTATACACTGCCCAATGATACGGTATCGGTAGATGTGGGAAGCACGGATTATACGGTTTCAAAACAGAAAAACACCGGGGATTACGTCATTTTAAAGACAGAAGGAAGTACAGCTTACATTGCGCTGGATTTTGTGAAACAGTATACGGATATGGAATATGAAGTCTATGACGACCCCAGTCGAGTGGTTGTAGTGACAGAGACCGGGGAAGTGAAGGTAGCAGAGGCGAAGAAAGATACGCAGGTACGTTATCAGGGCGGAGTAAAGAGTCCGGTACTTACAGAAATCAGTAAAAATGACATCGTAACTTATATTGAGGACGAAGGCGACTGGAAAAAAGTCCGCACGGAAGATGGATTTATTGGATATGTAAAGAAAAGCGCGCTTCGCGATGAGGAGACTCAGAAAATAGACAGAGGATTTGAAGAGCCTGAATATACCAATATTTCCAAGGATTATACTATTAATATGGCATGGCATAATGTTACAAACAGCGATGCCAACAGCAGTGTTCTGGAAATGATCGCCAGTACGAAAGGACTGACAACTATTTCACCTACCTGGTTCCATGTGGCAGATACATCCGGCAACCTGGAATCCATTGCTACAGCGGACTATGTGAATTACGCACATCAGTCAGATATAGAAGTCTGGGCGGCGATACGTGATTTCGACGGCGGAATTAATTCCGCGGAAGAATCCTATGAATTATTAAGCCATACTGCAAACAGGACGAATCTGATCAACCAGCTCATGTCAGAGGCACTCAGAGTAGGGCTGGATGGAATTAATGTAGATTTTGAAAAAATTTCCGATGAGTGCGGAGAACATTACATTCAGTTTATCCGGGAGCTGTCTGTACAGTGCCGGAAAAACGGTATAGTACTTTCTGTGGACAATTATGTGCCGCAGTCTTATAATCAGCAGTATCATCGGGAAGAACAGGGAGTTGTTGCCGACTATGTAGTCATCATGGGCTATGATGAACATTACAGCGGTTCCCCGGAGGCAGGCTCAGTTGCTTCTTATGATTTTGTAAAGGCAGGTATTGAGAATACGCTCAAGGAAGTGCCGGCAGAGAAGGTGATCAATGCGGTGCCGTTCTTTACGAGAGTATGGAAAGAAACGCCTAAGACAGAAGAGGAGTTGGCAGCAGACCAGGGAACAGATGCGGAGCAGTATACTACAAAAGTAGAAAGCACAGCTTACAGCATGGCAGAAGCAAAAGCCGTAGTGCAGCAGGCAGGAGTCACTGCACAGTGGGATGACACGACCAAACAGAATTACGCGGAGTGGGAAGCAGATGGAGCGACCTATAAAGTATGGTTGGAAGATACCCAGTCTCTTGAGCCGAGACTTCAGCTTATGAAGGATTATAAACTGGCAGGTACAGCGGCGTGGCGCCTGGGTCAGGAAGAATCAGATGTCTGGGAACTGATTTTGAAATATGTAAATTAATAAACATCTCCTGACAGACATATATTAAATAAAATATATGTTGTCAGGAGATGTTTTTTTGCGGAAAGGATTGGAGTTTATTTTGGCGCTGGCTGTTCTTGCAGGGCTTGTCTTTGCAGGAAGAGAAGTCAGCCGGTATGCGTCGGCACAGAAGGTAGAGGCCAATAAGCTGGTTGTGCTGGATCCGGGGCATGGAGGAAGAGACCCGGGAAAGGTGGGAGTCGGGGATGTCCTGGAAAAAGATCTGAATCTTGCCATAGCAAAGAAGGTGAAGAAAATACTGGAGAAGGATGGACTGGAAGTCATTATGACAAGAGAGAAAGACGAGATGCTCTGTTCGGAAGATGCTTCTAATAAAAAAGTAGAAGATCTGAAAAACAGAATTGAACTTATTAACAGCAATGAACCGGCAGTGACAGTGAGCATTCACCAGAACAGTTATCCCGATGAAACAGTAAAAGGGTCTCAGATTTTTTATTTTACTCATTCGGCGGAGGGAAAAGAGGTGGCGGAAAGAATGCAGGAGGAATTTCTTGCCGCATTTCCCGATAATACGCGGGAGTTAAAAGCGAACGATACATACTATCTTCTGAAAAAAACAGAAGTTCCCACCATTATTGTGGAGTGCGGATTTTTGAGCAACAGTGAGGAAACAAAGCTTTTAAGCCAGGATGAATATCAGTTGAAACTGGCAAAAACGATTGCCAAAGGGATAGAAAGCTGGGCAGTGACGGCAGGGTAGTAAAAAGCAGGAAATAATGTTATAATGGAAAACATGGAAACAAAAGTAGAAAGAATAAATCGAGAACAAATGAATATGGAAATAATCCGTGAAGCGGGCAGTATTTTAAAAAAAGGAGGACTGGTTGCCTTTCCGACGGAAACAGTATACGGTCTTGGGGCAAACGCCTTGGATGAAAAAGCCGCAGCAAAGACTTATGCGGCCAAGGGAAGACCATCTGATAATCCTCTGATCGTTCACATTGCCAGGCTGGAAGATTTATATGAGGTGGCAGAGCATGTGCCGGAGAAGGCAGAGACTCTGGCGCGAAAATTCTGGCCGGGACCGCTTACGATGATCTTTGAAAAAACCTCTATTGTGCCCTATGGAACAACGGGAGGGCTGGAGACAGTTGCCGTTCGTATGCCGGATGATGAGATTGCAAGAGCACTGATCCTTGCCGGAGGCGGATATGTTTCCGGCCCAAGTGCCAATACATCAGGAAGGCCAAGCCCCACTACCGCCGGACATGTGATGGATGATCTGAACGGGAAAATAGAAATGATCCTGGATGGAGGAGCAGTTCATATCGGGGTGGAATCCACGATTGTAGATATGACTTCGGAGCCGCCTATGATCTTAAGGCCCGGTGCGGTAACAAAAGAAATGCTGGAAAAAGAAATCGGACAGGTCCTGGTGGATCATGCTGTCTTAGATGCAGACAGTAAAACGCCTCCCAAGGCTCCGGGAATGAAATACCGCCATTATGCGCCAAAGGCAGAATTGACTGTCATAGAAGGAGAGCTGGAATCTGTTGTAAGTACGATTCAAAAGATGGCGGGAGAAAAAGAGGAGCAGGGATACAGAACAGGTATCATCGCCACAGAAGAAACAGTAAACAGATATTCAGGCAGTAATATAAAATGTATTGGAACCAGAGAAGACGAAAGTACAGTGGCGGCAAATCTTTACGGCATTCTTCGGGAATTTGACGCTGATGGTACGGATTATATTTACAGTGAATCCTTTGATGCAGAAGGGATCGGAAGCGCTGTGATGAACCGGCTTTTGAAAGCAGCCGGACATCGTGTGATCAAAATTTAAGAAAGGGGCAGCAGCAGTGATACTGCCGCTGAGGTAATAAGTGCCGATCCCTTGTATATCGGCGCTGGGAAAATAAGATAAAACCAGGAGGAAAAAACAAATGTCAAATGTATATGTAATGGACCACCCGCTGATCCAGCATAAAATCGGCTTTATCCGCCGGCAGGAGGTGGGGTCAAAGGACTTTCGGGCTATTGTCAGTGAGATTGCGATGCTGATGTGTTTTGAAGCAACGAGAGATCTGAAGCTGCAGGATGTAGAGATTACCACGCCTATATGTCCTACCGTGGCGAAAGAACTGGAAGGAAAGAAGCTGGCGATCATACCGATCCTTCGGGCAGGCCTGGGAATGGTGGAAGGGATGCTTCAGCTCATACCCGCGGCAAAGGTGGGCCATATCGGATTATACAGAGATCCGGAGACATTGAACCCGGTGGAATATTACTGCAAACTCCCGGCAGACTGCGATGAAAGAGAAGTTTTTGTTGTAGATCCCATGCTGGCAACCGGAGGCTCCTGTTCCGCGGCTATTGAGCTTTTGAAAGCAAAAGGAGTAAAGAAGATCCGTTTCCTCTGTGTGATCGCAGCGCCGGAAGGAGTGGCGAGAATGCAGAAGGAGCATCCGGATGTAGATCTTTATATAGGCGCGCTGGACGATCATTTGAACGATCATGGATACATTGTACCGGGGCTTGGAGATGCCGGCGACCGCATTTTTGGTACAAAATAGCACAAAGGGGGAAGGACGAGATGGGAAGCAAAAGAGAAGGATATATAAGCTGGGATGAATATTTCATGGGAGTGGCAATCTTATCCGGACAGCGTTCTAAAGATCCGAATACACAGGTAGGGTGCTGTATCGTAAGCCAGGATAACAAGATTCTTTCCATGGGATACAATGGCTTGCCGATCGGATGTTCTGACGATGAATTTCCCTGGGACAGAGAGGGAGAAGATCCCCTTGATACAAAATATGTCTATACTGTGCACAGCGAATTAAATGCGATATTAAATTACAGAGGAGGCAGCCTGGAAGGCGCTAAATTGTACGTTTCCCTGTTTCCCTGTAATGAATGTGCAAAAGCGATCATACAAAGCGGGATAAAAGAAGTGATCTATGACTGCAACAAATATGAAGGGACCCCGTCTGTGACCGCATCCAAGAGAATGTTCGACGCGGCGGGAGTGAAATATCACCAGTATAAGCGAACGGGAAGAAAGATAGAAATAGAGTTGTAATGCAATTTGGGACGTAACAAACTTTAAAAGTGTTACGTCCCAAATTGCATTAAGTGGTGGGTAAAACTGCGTTATACCCTGGGTAAAATTGATTTTGCCTGCCGGAGGAGAAAGCTATATCGCTTCCATGCGGCGTTTCCCCTGTAAATGTAACAGTCGATAAGATCAGGATCAGAAGCATTCTGGAAGTTATTGTAGGCATCTTCAATTTCCTGTCTGGCAAGAGCGATCTCTTCTGCAATATCAAAATTATCTTTGTCGAAAGACAGTCTTCTATAAATATCCTCTTCAGCTGCTTTTCCCCGTTGAAATAGTTTCATTGCGGCGGTCACCTCCATGGCTTTTTCCTCTTTATTCCTAGTATAGCCAGAAAGGTAGAATAAAATACTGTCAGGAAGGATATATATGGAAAAAGAGGAAAAGAAGGAAAAAATATGTCGGAAGAAAAACCAGGAATAATTTTTAATTTTTTTATCAGAGCATTAATAGGAATGGCAATTATTTTCTTTGTAAACTATTTTCTTGACAGCAGGGGAATTGAAGTGTCAGTAGGGATGAACGGGGTTTCGTTTTTGACATCCGGAATCCTTGGTATTCCTGGGGTTGCGCTGCTTTATGGTATTGTTCTCTATAAAGTTTTGTAGAAATCTCACAAAGTTTACATATCTTTCGAAAAGCTATGGACATTTATGGAAGACAGGGATATAATACATTCTACAAGTTGTCATAACTTGTATCTGATTGAATCTTGTTGAACGTCTGAATTGTTTCTGGAGTTCTTATGCCATTCGGTTAAGAAATTCAAAAACGCAAGCAAAACTGAATATGGAGTTATTTTTTTAGTAACAGGAGGGAACTTGTGAGCAGCAAAAACTTGGTCATCTGTGATCCGGATTCAGAATACGCTGCCAGGCTGGCTGTCTATTTCAGCGGGAAAAGGGAACTTGCCTTTCAAGTGAAAACATGCAGTTGTCCCCAGCAGATACAGCCGATCCTGGAAAAAGGTACCATCGATTTTCTCATGCTGGCGGAAGAGTTTTATGAACCATATCCGGATGAAGTGGTAAAAACTTCGGGCAAGCTTATTCTTCTGTCATCGGAAAAAAGGGAAATCTGTGACGCTTCCTGTCCGTCAGTTTTTAAATATCAGCCGGCGGAAAATATTTTTACAGAGCTTCTGCAAATATGCGCGAAAGAAAAGCAGGAGGATATTCTGAAGATACGAAAAGACAAAGAAGGCAGGATCATAGGATTTTATTCTCCTGTCCGCCGTCTCGGACAGACAGCGATGGCGTTGGAAATGAGCAGGGAGTTATCGAAAAAGGAAAACGTATTGTATCTGAATCTTGAAACTTACGCGGGCATAGACGGATACTTTCCGGACGAAACGCAGAAAAATTTATCTGTACTTCTGTATTATCTGAAACAGGAAACGAGGAATCTGGGACTGATATTGGCTGGATTGATCTGCCAGTGTGAAGGAGTAGACTATATTCCGCCGGTTCAGATTCCGGATGATCTTAAAGAAATTTCAGCAGATGAGTGGATATGGCTTTTTGAGGAAATTCTGACAGGAAGCATTTATGATGTGCTGATATTGGACATAGGCGAGAGCATACAGGGGATTGTAAAAATTTTAAATGTCTGCGACGAAATATACATGCCTGTCTCAGATGACCGGTCTGCTGCTTCCAAAATCCGCCAGTTTGAGCGAATGCTGCTTCAGTCGGGAAGCAGTGAAACAGCAGAGAGGGTGGTTCGATGTGATTTCAGAAGAACAGCTGCAGGAAAAAATTATGAAAAGGCTCGATCTATCAAAGGAAATCGAAGATGATGAGCTGACGGGTCTGATATTCCGCGTGCTTGCAGAAGAAAGCGAGATGGAATATATTCCGCTGCAGAAAAAGGTAAGCCTGGGAAGAGAATTATTCAATGTTTTTCGAAAATTGGATGTATTGCAGGACTTTATTGAAGACGAAGAAATTACTGAAATTATGATTAATGGAACGCAAAATATTTTTGTGGAAAAAAGAGGAAAACTTTATCTGACAGATAAAAGATTTCCATCCAGAACCCGGTTAGAGGATGTGGTGCAGCAAATTGTGTCGGGAGCAAATCGCATGGTCAATGAGGCTTCCCCCATCGTGGATGCCAGGCTGGCTGACGGATCCAGGGTAAATGTCGTACTTTATCCCGTGGCTCTTAACGGTCCCATTGTAACCATCAGAAAATTTCCACAAGAGCAGATTACCATGAAGGAACTGATCAGACTTGGCGCTCTAAGTGAAGAGTTGGCTGAATTTTTAAAAATGCTGGTAGTATCGGGATACAATATTTTCATAAGCGGCGGGACAGGTTCTGGAAAGACGACGTTGTTGAATGCGCTGTCGCAATTTATTCCCAAGGATGAAAGAATCATTACGATCGAAGACAACGCAGAGCTACAGATCCAGGGGGTTCCAAATCTGGTAAGGCTGGAAGCAAGAAATCCAAATGCAGAAGGAACCGGAGAAATCACCATACGCAGTTTGATACGCTCGGCTCTTCGGATGCGGCCGGACCGGATTATTGTAGGGGAGGTCAGAGGACCGGAGACAATTGACATGATACAGGCAATGTCTACCGGTCATAAAGGAAGCCTTAGCACCGGACATTCGGACAGTCCAAAGGACATGCTTCAAAGACTGGAAACCATGGTGATTATGGGAATGGACATTCCTCTGGCAGCTGTTCAAAGACAGATTGCGTCGGCTATAGATATCATTATACACATTGGCAGACTGCGTGATAAAAGCAGGAAAATACTGGAGGTGGTAGAGGTTCTGAATTATGAGGAGGCTCAGATTAAAACAAGACCACTCTATGAATTTGAGGAAACAGAAGGAGGAAAACCGGGGGAAATGGTTAAGGGAAGCTGGAAAAAAGCTGCTGAGTTATTCCACAAAGAAAAATTATTTTCAGCAGGATATCAGGAAATATGAATATGTTGTGGCATTTACAAAAGCTGTGGCTCTTTTGGGGCTGATCGCATACTTGTATTACGAATCTATATGGGCGTTTTTTCTTCTGACACCGGCGATAGTCGGATATATGAAGATTTGGGAACAGGAATGTGTACAACAAAAGGAAAGAGAATTTCGGCAGCAGTTTCAGGAGGCGATCCGCTTGATGCTGGCTTCGCTGAATGTAGGGTATTCCTTGGAGAACGCTATAAAAGAAACAAAAAAAGATCTTGATATACTTTATAATGGACAAACGGCAATCCAAAGAGAGTTTACCTATATGATCCGCCAGGTTTTTGTTCAAATTCCTACGGAACAGATTTTGGAGGAGTGGGCGGACCGGGTAAAGCAGGAAGACCTGCAGAATTTTGTAAATGTTTTTGTGACAGCAAAAAGAAGCGGAGGGGATCTTCTGTCTATTATCAGAGATTCTATTGGGCAGATCAGGGACAAAATCGAAGTGGAAAGAGAAATCGAAACACTGATCGCTGCTAAAAAGTATGAATTTAAAGTAATGTCAGCGATTCCCTTTGGAATTATCGGATATATGAAAATCAGTTTTCCGGAATTTATGGAAATCTTATACGGAAATGTTTTAGGAGTAGGAGTGATGAGTATATGTCTGATGATATACGCCGGAGCCTACTATTTTGGACAAAGAATTGTAAATATAGAAATTTAATGGCAGCGGTGTTGGTGATAACCGGAATCCTGGCAGCGGTTCTTCTTGCAAGCGATATTAGAAAATCCATTGTTTCGCAGAAAACGATTTCAAGAAATTCCTATGGAGAAGGAACGGTAAAAAAGCAGCTGGAGATTTCGGCAGACGGCCAAAAAATAGAAGAACCAATCGAGATTGAGATAATGGAAAGGCAGTATACAGCCGGAGAAATTCAGGAGGTGTTCCGTCGAGCGGCAGAGCAGATAGAAAGACTGGCATTGGCAGAAAATGAAAGTGCGGAAAAGGTGCAGACGGATCTTAATCTGGTTACAAGTATTCCGGATGAGCCTGTAAAAGTAGAGTGGGAGCTGGACCGTTACGATATCATGGACATCAATGGGAAACTTCATGAGGAGACGGTTGAAGAATTGGAACAAAAGGGCGAAACGGGGATTCTGGTACAGTTAAAGGCATACCTGACTTATACAGAAGATGAGACTAAGCAGGCTATGCATGAGATGACAGTTCGCGTGTATCCTCCGGTGAAAACAAAGACAGAAAATCTAATCGCGGACATTAAAACAGAAATCTCAAGAATAGATACGAAAAATAAGACAAAAGAAATAATAAAATTACCTGAAAAAGTAAATGGAAAGGAAATTTCGTATTACTATCCTATGGACTTCCGGGGATTAACTGTGTTGATTATGGGGATTGTGGTGGCAGTACTTCTGTTTTTCCTGGACAGACAAAACAGGAAAAAAGAACAAGATGACAGAGACAGGCAGATGATGCAGGATTATCCCCGGATTGTAAGCCAGCTTAATCTGCTTTTAAGCGCCGGGATGAGTACAAAAAGCGCATGGAAAAAGATTATAGATGAATATAAGAAAAAGAAGATAAAGGGAAAGAAAAGGTACGCCTATGAGGAGATGGAGGCGGCCTGGAATGAAATGTGCAGCGGAGTACCGGAAAGAGAGTGTTACGAGCAGTTTGGAAGCAGGTGCAGGCTGCAGGCATATATGAAATTAGGGACGCTGCTGTCCCAGAACTTGAGGAAAGGGACGAAGGGGCTGGCAGATATGCTGCGTCTGGAAGGGATTCATGCTTTTGAAGAGAGGAAAGCATTGGCAAAAAGATTAGGCGAAGAAGCGGGGACAAAACTTCTTCTTCCCATGTTTTTTATGCTGGCGGTTGTGATGATCATCATTATTGTTCCGGCCTTTTTATCCATTCAACTATAGAGTTTATAAGAAAGGAGAACATATGTGGAGACTACATTATTTTATGCATTTGATGAAAGAAAAAAAGGGAATTGGCGTAGTGGAAGTGATTTTAATTTTAGTTGTGCTGATTGGGCTTGTCATTATTTTTAAGTCCCAGCTTACCAGCCTGGTCCAGACTATATTTCAGAAAATTACAAGTGAAAGTGCAGGAATCTGAAACGTTGGAGAACCTGCGGGGAGAAATGACTGCTTTTTTAGCATTGATTTTTATTTTGCTGATTTCCTTTGCAGGTTCTTTGATGGAAAGCGTTTCTATACAAAGCGCGAAAAACTACAGAAGAGCGGATATAAACCGGGCGGTGGAATCGGTGTTTGCAGAGTATCAGAAAGAGATGCTGGAAGAATTTGATCTGTTTGTCCTGGAAGGAAGTTATGAAAGCGGCAGTTATTCTAAGGATAGGATCATGGATCGACTTTCCTATTATGGTGCGGGAAATATGGAGCACAGTATAAAAAGAATGGAAATTATCACGGACCGAGGAGGAGCACCTTTTCTTGAACAGGTGAATCAGTGGGTAAAGCATAAATACGGTTTGGATAAGCTGGATGGGCTGCTGGGAGAGGCGCAAAATTGGAAAAGCCAGAGCGAAGAGGCAAAGAAGTTCCAGAAAGAGGAAGAAAATCAAAATCAGACACTGGAAGATTTGCTGAAGGAAAATGAGCAGCAGCTGTCGACAGAAGATAATCCTTTAAATACAGTTTCCGGGCTGAAAAATTCTCCGCTTTTAAACCTTGTTATGCCAAAGGAAAAAACAGTATCGGCGAAAAGTGTCGAACTTTCTTCCATGGTATTTCACAGAAGCCTGGAAGAAGGATATGGAGACTTTCAGGATGTTTCAGATGGGACAGGAGCTTCTTCTCTGGCGCTGGGAGTATATCTTTTAGAGCACTTTAAATCGGCAGTTTCAAAAGAGGAGAGTGATACCGGGGCAGCAGCAAGTGCGCTGGAGTATGAATTGGAATACATACTTGGCGGAAAAGGCAGCGACAGAGAAAATCTGGAATATGTTGTACAGCGGCTCCTGGCTATCCGAGTAGTTCCTAATTATATCTATCTGCAAAGCGACAGTGCAAAGAAGGCGGAAGCAAGAGCGATGGCGCTTACTTTGTGCACATTGCTGGCTGTCCCGGCAATTACGGAGGCAGTTATGCAGGCGCTTCTGTTTGCCTGGGCCTTTGGAGAGAGCGTGGTGGATATAAGAGCTTTGCTGGACGGAAGAAAAGTACCTTTAACGAAAGATCGGCAAAGCTGGCAGCTTCAGTTGTCCGCCCTGTCCCGGCTGGGGGAAGAGGGAGAATGGAACAGCGGACAAGATTCAGAAAAAGGATTGGATTATACCGATTATATAAGAATCTTACTTTTCCTGCAAAACACCGGGCAGACAGCCCGGCGCAGCCTGAATCTGATGGAGCAGAAATTGAGAACAGAGAAGGGATTTACCTGGTTTCGGGCAGATTACTGTATCACAAAAATAGAGTTTGAATCTGTTTGCAAACTTCGCAGAGGGATCAATTACCGCTTTGCTACCTATTTCGGATATAACTAGATTTTATATATTGCTGAATTTCAGAGATTTACCTATATAGCCAGACAAAAGAGAAGCCGGAAACATGGAAAGGCGTCCTTTTGAAGGAATTATTTACTATGGAAAGAGAGGTGCAAAATGGCTTTCACGGATACAACCATGTTCTTTAATCAAAATATCTCACATCGTCATCATTGTTTGTTGAACAAAAGGGCGCCTTTCTGTGTTTCCGGAAGTATAACAATAGAGGCAGCACTGGCTGTTCCTATGTTTTTTCTGGCAATTATTGCACTTTGCTATATGATGGAAGTAATGTCAGTGCGGACAAGCATACGAAGCGGAATGCAGTCGGCGGGGAAGATGGCGGCCAGAGAAGCATATATGAAGCCGGTTCTCATTCCGGGAGAGATTGAAAAAACGGTGATTGAGTCAATTGGAGAAGAGCGGCTGGAGCAAAGTATTATAGAAGGTGGCAGTCAGGGAATACGCTGTGAAAAATCCTACATGTCTCCGGTGACAGGACTTATGGAGATCCGGGTAAATTACAGAGTGTTTCTTCCGGTGCGATTCTTTGGACAAATTACAGTACCGATGGAAGAGTCCTGCAGATTAAAAGGATGGATAGGATATGAGAAAACAGGATTTTTACATAGGGATGAAACCGTTGTTTATATTACAGAGACAGGGATGGTCTACCACAAAGACTATCACTGTACCTATCTGGAGCTGTCGATCAAAACAGTACCGTCCAATGAGGTAGATGCTCTTAGAAATAAAAGCCAGGGGAAATATTATCCCTGTGAACGGTGTACAGGCCGCCAGCTGGGGGAAGAAGTGTATATTACAGATTATGGAAATCGCTATCATTCATCTTTAAGCTGCAGCGGTCTGAAAAGAACAATTTATGCAGTACCGCTGTCAGAGGCGGCGGGGAAGGGGGCTTGTTCAAAATGCGGATAACAAAAATCATTCAGGAACTTAATGTGGAAAACCTGATATGTTTAGGGGTTCTGACAGGAATTTCTGTGTATGATATATTATTCAGGAAAATTTCCGGATTTGTCTTGATGTTGGGAAGTATACTGGCAATAGGATATGGACTGACCGTATCGGAAAATCCCTGGTATATTTGTGCGGCAGGAGCGGCAGTCGGAGGCATCTTGCTGGGAATTGCCTATGTGACAGATCAGGCGGTGGGATATGGAGACGGTTGGCTTTTGGCAGCGCTTGGAGTCTATCTGGGAATCTGGGCTGTTCTTGAAGTGCTGATCGTGGCATGGGGGCTGATGGCAGGGGCAGCCGCAGTGTGCCTTGTAAAGAAAAGATGGTCCAGACATGCAGCTCTTCCAATGACGCCGTTTGTAACTTTTGGTTTTATTATATTTATGGTCAGTGAATGTATTTATGAGTGACAGGAAAAAGGATAAGTCAATATTAAAAAAGAAATATCAGGGAAGCCTGACTGTGGAGGCAGCATATCTGATGCCGGTGATAGGGATGATATTAGCAGTCAGCATTTTGGCATTATTTTATTTTCATGACAAGAATATTATTTCTTCATGCGCTTATGAAACTGCAGTAGTTGGGAGTACAAAGGCGAGAGAAAAAGATGGTGTCAGTCCTGATATTCTGATCCGGGCTTTTCAGGAGAGGATACATGGGAAATGTATCCTCTTTCCGGATGCAGCTGTGGAGGTGCAGGTGAAAGAAAACCTGATCCTAGTTCATGCTTATTCCCGAAGAAAGGGAATGACAGTATCGGCAGAGCATAGAATGAAAGTGACGGATCCTGAAAAATATATACGTGATCTTCGAAGAATCGGGAAATAAGGGAGAAGATATGTTAGAAAAGGAATATGGAATAGAAAAGGCAGAGTATAGAAGAGGACTTGAGCAGACTATGCTGATATTTGAAGGAGAAACTGCCTACATAGAAGATTATCAAATGAAAATGCTGGAAGAAAATCATATAAAAGGGTTTTTGGATGTAAGGGGGAGAGGACAGGATGGAACCAGTTTGTATGAATATGATATTACTGGAAAAAGAAGCATAAAATCGATCTATGAAGAAAGAAAAATCACTATAAGAGAAATGAAAAAATTTACAAAAAAAGTCTTGACACTGCTAAGAGAAGCATCAAGATATCTTTTGGATGCGGATAGGATTGTTTTGGATCCGGAATTTATTTTTTATGAAAATGGGGAATATGCTTTCTGTTACTATCCGCTGGGAGGATGGGATGTATGGAAGGCTTTTCATAAACTAACAGAACATTTTGTGCAGTGGACAGATTATCAGGATGACAATAGCGTGAAATGCGCTTTTTTGCTGCATAAGGAAACTATGCGTGAAAATTATAGTCTGAGGAAAATTTTGAAAAAACTGGAAGAAGATGAAGAAGAAAAAAAGACAGTAATACTTCAGCATACAGAACAAGAACCTGCGGAATATTCATATGACACAAAAGAACATGACTGGATTACAAGTCAGGAAATGGGAAGCAGTATACTGCGAGAGACGGATAATATGTGGAACCCGGTAAAAAACTTTCTGAAACGCCATAAAAAACCGGCATGGAAAGCGTGGGACGGAATTTATATTGATGAAGAAGAATTATAACAAAATGTAGTAATTTGCAGGAAATGTTTCAATCTGTTGACGGAAGAAGAAAAATACACACTCCGTTTCGATTTATGATATAATATCGTCAGACACTATATCTTTGCCCCAAGAAGTGTACATTTGGGCAGACTTCATTAAAGGAGAAAAAATGTACCAGAAAAAGGCAGTATTTACAATTGGATTATTGGCAGTAAACGTGGCAGTATTTTTCTTTCTGGTATTTCAGGGAAGAACAGAAGATCCGATCTTCATGATAGAACATGGCGCTATGCTTACTCCTTTGGTGGAGCAAGGTGAGTATTATCGAATGATCAGCAGCATCTTTTTGCACTTTGATTTTTCTCATCTTATGAACAATATGCTAAGCCTTGGGTTGTTGGGGTGGCAGCTGGAATTGACAGTTGGAAAAATAAAATATGTTATTATATACCTCTGTTCAGGTATTGCCGGAAATCTGCTGTCTATGATTATGGATATCAGAACAGGAGAGTATGCGGTAAGTGCCGGCGCTTCAGGGGCAATCTTTGGCATTATCGGAGCGCTTCTTTATATAGCGGTCAGAAATCATGGCAGGATTGGCAGGATATCCGGCAGAGGATTGGCGTGGATGGCAGTCTTTACATTGTACTATGGGTTTACAAGCACAGGAGTAGATAATTACGCTCATATTGGCGGGCTGGTCTGCGGATTCATCCTGGCAATATGTTTATATTGGAAGAAGGATCGTGAATACGGTTCCTTTTCCTACCGTTGATGTTACAGTTATCTGACCTTCATGGGCATCGATGACCCGGCGGACAATGGCAAGTCCCAGTCCGGTTCCATTGGATTTATAGGTCACAAAGGGCTGAAAGATCTGGTTCTGCTGTTCCTCGGAGATACCACAGCCGGAATCCTCAATCTGTACAGCAATATTGTGGTTCTGTACAAATGCTTCAAGCCGGATAGAGCCGGATCCGTCAATAGATTCCGCTGCGTTGCGCAGAATATTGAGAAATACTTCCTTAAGTTTTGTGCGGTCTGCACAGACAGTTGGAAGGGAAGGAGACAAAAAAGAGGTAAATTCAATCGGACCATCTATGCAGGAAGAGGCAAAGGAAAGTACGATATGCTCCATAAATTCGCGGAAAGAAAACACGGAACGGCTTAAGGATGTACTGTGATTCAAAGAAGAAAGCTCTTCAAGAAGCTGTTTCATATATTCAATATCTTCGCGCATAGAACGCCAGTAACGGTCAGAGATGATTTCGGGATGGCGTGATTCCAGAAACTGAAGCGTACTGTAGACTAAAGTGAGGGGATTTCTGATTTCATGGCTGATAGCTGATATCGTTTCCTCCTGAGATGACAAAAGTTTCTGGATCAAAGTTCGATTTTCGGGCTTTTCTGACATTAATTGTTCTAATTTGTCGTAATCAGTACTTGTAAACATAGGATACTACCGCCTTTCTGGACTTCAAGTTTAGCACTGGCGGTTCAAATATTCAATTACTATTTTAAGGAAAGAAGGATGATGATATGAGAGATGAAAACTGTATTTTTTGCAAGATAGCAAATGGAGAAATTCCGTCAGCTACTCTTTATGAGGATGATGATTTTCGCATTATTCTGGATCTGGGACCTGCATCCAGGGGACATGCACTCCTTTTACCTAAGGAACATTACGAGAATCTGTATATGCTTCCCGACGAACTGGCGGCAAAAGCATTGCCGGTTGCAAAAAAAATGATTACAAAACTGACAGAAGTGCTGGGCTGTGACGGATATAACGTCGTGCAGAATAATGGCGAGACTGCCGGCCAGACGGTGTTCCACTTCCATATGCATTTAATTCCGCGTTATAAGGGAGACCAGGTTGGGCTTGGATGGAAAATGGGAGAGCTTACAGACGAGGAACGGGACGACATTCTTGCCAAATTGAGAGAGGCCTGATAGAAAAAGGAATACAAGGGATAAAAGGAATATTGATGTGGAAATAGAATTCATAGGAGGATCCGGATTCGATGCCATATATGAACAGCATAAGGCCAAAATCTTTCAGACAGCAATGATGTACACAAAGGAATGGCATACTGCAGAAGATATTACACAGGAGGCATTTCTTAGATACTATATCTACATGGAACATGCGTCGATCGATAATACCAGACAATGGTTGTTGACAACAACCAGAAATATAGCTTTGAATTACAGAAGAGATCGCAGTAGGGAACAGCTTGTAGATTTTGAAGAATTTGGTGAAGATAAAATGGATTGCAGTGAGAGCACTGAAACGATATTCTTTAGAAAACTCTGGAAGAGAGAAGTGTTTACATCTACGATAACGATTTTAGATGCACTGTATGAAAAGAACCGCCGATGGTATGATGCGGTTACGCTGGTTTACTGTATGGAAAGACCGCAGAAAGAAGTAGCGGAGTGTATGGGTGTTAATCTGGATACTTTACATAGTATGTTGTATAGAGCAAGAAATTGGATAAAGGAGTATTGCAGAGAAGAATATGACCACATCCATGAAGCATAAAAACAGGTGCCGATACGACACCTGTTTTTTACAGCAATATTATTCATTGACAGCAGATTCAATTAAATCAATAATAGTGTCAATAGAATTTTGTTGGTGAGATTTCGCCATAGCATCTACATACTGCCGGCGATTTGCATACAATTCATGGATAGATGAAAGCAAAGTTTCACTGGTAATATTTTCTTCTTCCAGAACAAGGCTGAAGCCCTGGCGTTCAAAGGAACGGGCATTCAGGATCTGGTCGCCGCGGCTTGCATTGGCAGACAAAGGTATCAAAAGATTGGGCTTATGAAGGGCAAGCAGCTCACAGATAGCATTTGCACCGGCTCTTGATATTACAATATCCGTAAGTGCAAACAGATCTTTCAGCTCATCTTTGATGTATTCGTACTGGACATAGCCGCTTATATTGTTTAAAGTAGGGTCAAGCTTGCCGCGTCCGCACAGATGAATGATCTGGAACTCTTTCAGGATTTCAGGAAGATTACTGCGCACGGCATCATTGATCGCAGCGGCTCCCAGGCTTCCGCCAATAATAAGAATAACCGGTTTGTCGGGAGATAATCCCGTAAATGATCTGGCTTTTTCTTTATCGCCTTCCAGCAATTCCTGACGGATGGGAGAGCCGGTCAGAACCGCTTTGTCTGCGGGGAGAAGTTTTACCGTCTCCGGGAAATTGCAGCAGACTTTCGTTGCAGATGGAATCGACAATTTATTTGCAAGACCGGGAGTCATATCGGATTCATGTATAATAGTAGGTACTTTACATTTTTTTCCAGCCATGACAACAGGAACGGATACAAAACCGCCTTTAGAAAAAATAACATCAGGATTTAATAGTTTGATCAACCTTTTTGCTTCCCCAAACCCTTTCAATACGCGAAAAGGATCTGTGAAATTCTGAAGGCTGAAATAGCGGCGGAGCTTCCCGGAAGAAATTCCATGATAAGGGATGCCGAACTGCTCGATCAATTCTTTTTCAATGCCATTGTAAGAACCAATATAGTGAATATCATACTGCAATTCTTTTAGCCGCGGCAATAAAGCGATATTAGGGGTAACATGGCCGGCGGTACCGCCGCCGGTTAAAATGATACGTTTCATATTGTTCCTCCGATTTAAACATTCTAAGACAATTGTATACGTAACAAGGGAAAGGGTCAAGAAAAAGTCATAAATGAAAATGCTATAAATCGAAAATCGAGAGAGGTATGTCATGAAAGAACAATTCGACAACGAACAATTCAGTCAGTTTTTGAATGAACAGCTTCAGAGGGAGGCAGAAGAAATAGAAAAAGAGCTGGAAGAGCATCCGGAGCTTGCTGATCTGTCCCCTGATGACAGTGTGAAGGACAGGCTGTATGCACAGATAGAAGAATACGAGACACAGAAAGCTCTCAGTAAATTGTCGGAGAAAGACCGGGAGGCTCTCCGCCTGGGAAGAATGCTTCAGAAAGAGCGGGAAGAAGATGAGACCCGCCGGACAGTACGAAAACGCCGTATGGGCTGGAGACGTATTGCGGCCCTTGCTGCTGTGATGGTATTTGTGCTGGGACTTGGAATCACAAGTGTAGGCGGACCGAAACGAGTGATGGAAGTCATGCAGCAGATGGTTGGCGGACGAGAAGTAACAAAAATCAATTCAGATGATGATAAGGTGGTAAGTTCTGAAGGATTGGCAGAGGAGGATGCATATCAGGAGATAAAGGATAAATTGGGAATAGATCCGGTGAGGATTGCCTCAAACTCTGTAGAACTGGAGTTCGTTAGTGTGGAAATAGATGAGATGTTGCAAACAGCCGTGGTTCTTTATAATAAAGATGAAAAAGTAATTTCATATATTATTAGTATATCCTATAGTGATGGATCGTTTGGAGTAGATATAGAGGATGAATTAGTAAGAGAGTTTCAGCAGCAAAAAAACGGACTGAATATAACGGTGAAGGAATATAACATTGTACAAAGCAATGAAAAATTATATTCAGCAGAGTTTAATCGACAGGATGTTTACTATCAAATTACAGGAAGTGTAGATGAAGAAGATATGAAAAAAATAATAAATAATTTAAGTTTTTTGTAAATTGGCGTCAGTTTTTGTCCAGATATGTGTCTTAATATATGAGGAAAGAAAAGTAGGAAATGTGGAGGGATGATATGAAGAGAAGGATTATATCTGTCTGCTGTGCTGTTGTGATGAGTATGGGATTAACAATCAGCGCGGGATTCCAAACAAATGCGACTGAAAGTCAACCTATTAACAACCACTCCTATCTCACACACGAAACAGAATCTACAGGTATAGCCACATCGCTTACCAAAGGTGTAGACCTTCAGACCGGGTATTCTAAAGTCGTGAGATTGGGACCAGGTGTTATCTATGCAGGAGGAACAACCATTGCGCAGCATGAAGTAGAGGCTGTAAAAGTTACAGTTATGGTTGAAAGGGCAAAAGATGAAAATGATACTTGGCACTATGTGGATACTTGGGAAAAGGAAAATAAGGACGCTTTTTCAGTCAGTTCCAATAAGAGGCTGGAGGTGGATGGCGACTGGTATTACCGGGTACGCTGTTTCCATTTTGCCGGAAATGACATGAGCAGTTCATTCACCGATGGTATTTACATTGAGGAACCTTAGACCTTTGTATTAGCCAAAACATGACCAAGCACCATGCTGGGACTGTTGTATTTACTACTTTGCGGTGCAAATTGGAAACTATATGAAACCTAATTTTTTTATTTTTTCCTTACATTGAGAAGCCGTCATCAGGTCTGAAAGGACTAAAGTCGTCGCAAAGTAGTAAATACAGCAGTTCCAGCAAAAAGAAAACAAGAGAACAAATCCAAGAAACAAGGAGAGGAAGGTGAGCATGAACGCTTGCCTTCCTTTTCCGTTATAGATAAATATAGAAAATTGACAAAAATACCCGGGGTATATGTCAATTTGGGACGTAGTAAACTTTAAAAGTGTTACGTCCCCTGTTAAACATTTAACACCCCTTCGCGGCGCGTAGGGCTTTTGCCAGCTGATCCGGGCAGGATGTCGGTTTGTTGCCGCAGCGGATTCCCTCCATACGCTCGATGGCCTCGTCCACGTTCATTCCTTTGACGAGATGAGAAATTCCCATTGTATTGCCTGCGCATCCTCCGACAAACTCTACGGATTTAATGGTGTCTCCGTCTAATTCTACATTGATCTGTCTGGAACAGACGCCCATTGGTCTGTACTGCATATCTATACCTCCTCTGTAGTCATTAAGAAAATATCAATATTTTTATTATGACAGATGGTACCCCTTATTGGCAAGCCTGTTTCATACAAAATTCCGTCAGCGGCAGTATCCCGGACTTGCCAAAGCAGCCCGGAACGAATATACTCAATGCAGTAAGAAAAAGTAAAAGGAGGCAAAGCATATGATAGGAATTATCGGAGCAATGGAAGACGAAGTGGCGGCTCTGAAAGAAGCTATGGAAATAGAAAAAACAGAGGAACAGATTGGCATGACCTTTGTGAAAGGGAAACTGTGCGGAAAAGATGCGGTTGTAGTACGAAGCGGTATCGGCAAGGTGAACGCTGCTCTGTGTGCACAGATTCTTGCTTCGGTGTATAAGGTGGACGTGCTGATCAACACAGGAATTGCCGGATCTTTGGATGCCAGAATTGATATTGGAGATATGGTTATTTCTACAGACGCTCTGTATCATGATATGGATGCGGTGAATTTTGGTTATGAACCGGGACAGATCCCGCAAATGGATATCTTTTCTTTTCCGGCGGATGAGCGCCTCATAGAACTTGCGAAAGCGGCAAACGAGGAAGCAAATCCGGATATCCACACTTTTACAGGGAGAATTGTGACTGGAGATCAGTTTGTGTCATCAAAAGAAGTAAAAGAAAGTATTGTAGAAAAATTCCATCCTCTGTGCACAGAGATGGAGGGAGCGGGCATTGCGCACGCCGCCTACCTGAACAAAATTTCGTATGTCATAATCCGGGCGATTTCGGATAAAGCCGACAACAGCGCCACGATGGACTATCCGGCTTTTGAAAAGCAGGCAATCAGCCACAGTGTAAGGCTTGTAAAAAATCTGCTTCCGCGGATCTGAAAAATGAGTCCTGCCACTTTTGTCAAAAAAGAAGAAAAACCAACAAAATGCAAGAAACCGGGGACGAAAACTGTTGAACGGTTTTTCTGATTTCTTCTTCCGGTTCGAGTATAATCGAATCAAAGAAGGAGGGTTTTGTGATGTTAGAAGTGGTATTGGACAAGCAGATCCTGGTCATACTGATCGGGATAGCAGCGGTATTAGGAGTGCTTAGTAAATGTGTGGCGGGATTTTCCCTGAAAAGGCTGGTTCGGGCAGCAGGAAATATGAACAAAAGCAGTCATGCTCTGGTCCGGCTGATCAAGGCAAAATTTGAACACACCTGCATGATCAGCGACCGGGTGCAGAATGTAGATGCCTTTGTAGGGAAATATCTGTATGAATACCGCGTGGTGGGACTTCGTCTCCACACATGGCGGAGGATGGAAAAGGCAGCGGTATGGCTTTGCCTGATCTTCGGTCTTGCCGGAGCAGCGGCATGGTACTCATTATATGGTATGGGAGATCAGGTACTTCAGTATGCCGCCGGAGGAGCCGGAACGGCTATCCTTGTATTTCTGTTCCAGCTTACCGGAGACGAGAAGTATCAGCTGGATGCAGTGAAAAATTACATGGTAGACTACCTGGAAAATATCTGTGCCCGCAGGTACGAAAAGGCGCAGCAAAAAGAGATACGGGAAGAGTGGAAGGAAATGGCGCCGCCTGAACCGGAAAGAACCCCAATACAGAGTGGGGCGGTTTCACAGACGGTTGCAGATACCCGGGCAGCAGGCGACGTGCTTCTGGAAGAAGACGAACCATCGCCGGAACCCCTTGCTTCCAGGGAGGCAGGAGCACAGACTGTTTCGGAAGCAGCCGGAGCCTGGGAGGCGGCCAACCGCATGGAGCCGGAAGTTGCTGCGGTAAAAAGAACAGAAGAGCAGAAAAAGGAAGAAAATGCAGCTTTCAGCCAGCGGACCAGAAACAGCTCTGTGAAAAATGCCTCAGTAAAAAGGAAGGCAGAGGAAGCGAGAGATCTGAAAGACGAATGCAAAGGCCAGAAAGAAAAAGAAGTGCCCAAAGAAGTACTGATAAGAGAGATACTGGAAGAGTTTCTGGCTTGATTTCCATACGCTATTTTCCTTGCCAAGAGGGGGCAATACTGCTAAAATAAAAATAGCGTAGTGTGCGATACCGATGGAAAAGTGTTGCAGGCGCGTTAAAAAGCTACCGGGAGGCACATGTAATAATAGCAGATTACCCGGATGGAAATAACATAAGATAGATAGAAGGAAGGTATTACTATGAGCAGTAAAGTGACATTTGATTATTCAAAAGCAGCAGCATTTGTAAAAGAACATGAAATAGAAGCTATGAAGAAGATCGTGGAAGATGCAAAAGATGTGCTGACAGGCAGAAAGGGTGCGGGAAATGATTTCCTCGGATGGATCGATCTGCCGGTTGACTATGATAAAGAAGAGTTTTCACGCATCCAGAAAGCAGCAGAGAAAATAAAGGCGGATTCCGAAGTGCTGATCGTGATCGGAATCGGCGGATCCTACCTGGGAGCAAGGGCAGCAATTGAATTTCTGCGCCACAATTTCTACAACATGGTTCCAAAGGAAATCCGTAAGACACCGGAGATTTACTATGCAGGAAACAGCATAAGCAGTACCTACCTGAAACATCTTATTGACGTGATCGGAGACAGAGATTTCTCCGTAAATATTATTTCCAAATCCGGAACTACAACAGAGCCGGCTATCGCATTCCGTATTTTCAAGGAAATGCTGGAGAAAAAATACGGCAAAGAAGAGGCGGCAAAGAGAATTTACGCTACAACTGATAAAGCAAAGGGAGCGCTGAAGAACCTTGCAACAGAGGAAGGTTATGAAACATTTGTTGTTCCGGATGATGTAGGAGGACGTTTCTCTGTACTGACAGCAGTAGGTCTTCTGCCGATCGCAGTCAGCGGAGCAGATATTGAAAAGCTGATGGAAGGCGCAGCATCCGGAAGAGAGATGGCTTTAAACAACTCATTTGAAGAAAACGACGCTCTTCAGTATGCGGCAATCCGAAACATTCTGCACAGAAAAGGAAAATCAGTGGAAGTACTGGCAAACTATGAGCCAAGCCTTCACTATGTATCAGAATGGTGGAAACAGCTTTACGGCGAAAGTGAAGGAAAAGACCAGAAGGGAATCTTCCCGGCATCTGTTGATCTTACGACAGACCTTCATTCCATGGGACAGTTTATCCAGGATGGAAGCCGTATCATGTATGAAACCGTAATGAATGTGGAAACTTCTCAGGAAGAGATCATTCTGAATGAAGAGCCGGTAGATCTGGACGGATTGAACTATCTGGCAGGAAAGACCGTTGATTTTGTAAATAAGAGCGCAATGAACGGTACTGTTCTTGCACATACAGACGGAAATGTTCCGAACCTGATGGTAAATATTCCGGAGCAGAACGAATATTATCTGGGACAGCTGTTCTACTTCTTTGAATTTGCATGCGGCGTCAGCGGATATGTATCCGGTGTAAATCCTTTCAACCAGCCGGGAGTAGAGAGCTACAAGAAAAACATGTTTGCTCTTCTTGGAAAACCGGGATACGAAAAAGAAAGAGAAGAACTTCTGAAAAGATTGTAGAGAATATATATGGAGACACTATACAGCAGGCTGAAGGCATACAGCGATACGGATTATTATGGCTTCCACATGCCGGGACACAAAAGAAATCAGATACGTTTTGGTGAAGGGCTTCCCTATGGGATCGATATTACAGAGATTGAGGGGTTTGACGATCTTCATCATGCAGACGGCATTATAAAAGAAGCCCAGCAGGAGGCGGCCAGGCTCTACGGAGCAGAGGAAACGAAGTTTCTGGTAAATGGAAGTACAGCAGGGATTTTAAGTGCTGTTCTTGGCTGTACGAAAAAGGGAGATCAGATCCTTGTTGCAAGAAACTGTCATAAATCCGTCTACCATGCCATATTTCTGAATGAGCTGGAACCGGTCTATCTGTGGCCCGGTTTCAGCCGTCAGTTTCAGTTAAATACGGAAATCTCCGTAAGCGCAGTGAAAGCTGCGCTTACTAAGCATTCCCGGATAAAGGCAGTTGTCATTGTCTCCCCTACCTATGACGGAGTTGTCTCTGATATTGAGTCAATTGCAAAGGCGGTCCATGAAAAGGGGATCCCCCTGATCGTGGATGAAGCCCACGGCGCACATTTTGGATTTCACCCTTATTTTCCGGAAAATGCGCTGAAAAAAGGTGCGGATGTGGTGATCCACAGCCTTCATAAAACCCTTCCCTCTCTGACACAGACAGCGCTGCTCCATATGAGAGGGGAGTATATAGATAAAAGAAGGATTTCTTCTTATCTGGATATGCTCCAGTCAAGCAGTCCTTCCTATATCCTGATGGCGAGTATTCATGAATGTATTCGGATGCTCAGGGAGGAGAAGGAGCAGCTTTTTGAACCTTATGTAAGGAATCTTGATACTCTGCGGAAAAATCTGCAGAATCTGAAACATTTGAAACTGGTACAGACAGAACATTACGACCGGTCAAAACTTGTAATTTCTGTAAGACATACGGATATGAGCGGCAGAGAGCTGTACAGGGAGCTTTTGGAAAAGTATCATCTTCAGATGGAGATGGCGGCGGGATCCTATGTACTTGCCATGACATCTCCGGGAGATACGAAGGAAGGATTTGCACGGCTTGAGCAGGCCCTGTTTGAGCTGGATGCAGCTGCTAAACTTCGGGAAAACGTACAGGAAGACGATATAGCAAAACTGCCTGAAAATCCTGTTATCTGTACAAGCGCCAAGGTAGCCCTTTGCGGGGCAAAAGAAACAACATACCTGCCTGTTGAAAAGAGTGAGGGAATGATCTCTTTGGAGTATGCCTACCTCTATCCGCCGGGCTGCCCGATGATCGTACCGGGCGAGCGGATCAGCAGGGAATGTATCAAACGGCTTGCAGGCTATCAAAAGCTTGGTTTTAAAATAGAGGGCCTGGAAAAAGAAGGAAGCATTGGAGTCTGGAACAATGGGTAAAATATTTTATATCATGGGAAAAAGTGCATCCGGAAAGGACACGATCTTCAGAGAACTCAAAGAGCGCTGTCCACAGCTTGGAATGGTTGTCCCTTATACGACAAGGCCGATCCGTGCAGGAGAAAAAAACGGGGTGGAATATTTTTTTACAGATGAGGCGGCTTTGGCTAAAATGGAAGCAGAGCACAAGATCATAGAAATCCGCTCTTATGATACGGTTCATGGCATCTGGAAATATTTTACTGCAGCGGACGGGCAGATTGATCTGGAAAGTTCTGATTATCTGATGATCGGAACGCTGGAATCTTATAGAAAAATGAGAGAATACTATGGGGAAGAGCATTTGATTCCCCTTTATATAGAAGTCGAAGACGGGGAGAGGCTTACAAGGGCGCTCCTTCGGGAACAGCAGCAGGCACAGCCTAAATACAAAGAAATGTGCCGACGCTTCCTGGCAGACGAAGAGGATTTTTCAGAAGAGAACCTGAAGAAGCTGGGTATCAGACGAAGGTTTGACAACAGCAGCAAAGAACAATGTTTAGAAGAAATCACAGAGGTAATATACAATGGCAAGCTTTAAAGACGTAGTAGGACATAAGGATATTATAAAATATATACACAATGCAGTAGAGGAAAATAAAGTGTCCCACGCCTACATTCTGAATGGAGAGCGGGGATCCGGCAAAAAAATGCTGGCCAATCTTTTTGCCACAACACTCCTGTGCGAAAAAGGAGGGCCGGATCCATGCAATGTGTGCCATTCCTGCAAGCAGGCAGAAAGCGGCAACCACCCGGATATTATCCGAGTGAACCATGAGAAGCCCAATACCATCAGTGTGGATGATATCCGGCAGCAGGTGAACAATGATATACAGATCAAACCTTATCAGGGACCTTATAAAATTTATATTATAGCAGAAGCGGATCTGATGACAGTACAGGCACAGAACGCCCTTTTAAAGACCATCGAAGAACCACCGGAATATGCGGTTATCTTCCTTTTGACAGAAAATGCAGAAGTGCTGCTGCCGACGATCACATCCAGATGCGTCATGCTGAAGCTCCGGAATATCCGGGATACGCTGATCCGAAAATATCTGATGGAAAGCCTGCAGATACCGGATTACAAGGCGGACATGTGCACGGCATTTGCCCAGGGAAATATGGGGCGCGCCATTATGCTGGCAAACTCCGAATATTTCAATGAGATCCGGGAGGAAGCGGTACAGCTTTTAAAGTACATCAACGAGATGGATGTCAGCGAAATTGTGAAGGCCATTAAAAAGATCAGCACCTATAAGCTGGAGGTAAACGATTATCTGGATATCATCATGATATGGTACCGGGATGTACTGCTGTATAAGGCAACAAAAGAAATGGACAGGGTAGTATTCAAAGATCAGCTTCCTTATATCCAGGAAAGGGCGCGCAAAAGCTCCTACGAAGGGATTGAGCTGATACTGGAAAGCCTGGAAAAAGCAAAGCAGAGGCTGAAAGCCAATGTTAATTTTGAACTGGTGATGGAGCTCCTGCTTTTGACGATAAAGGAGAACTGACAATATGATAAAAGTAATTGGAGTAAGATTCCGCACTGCCGGAAAGATCTATTTTTTCTCCCCCGGAAAGCTGGAGATCAAGCAGGGAGACAACGTGATCGTGGAAACGGCAAGAGGAGTGGAATTTGGTTATGTGGCAGCAGGACCGAGGGAAGTAGAAGAAGATAACATAACCCTTCCCCTGAAGTCTGTCATTCGCATTGCCACAGCGGATGACATCCGGAAAGAAGAAAAGAACAGAGAAAAAGAAAAAGAAGCATTCAAGATCTGCCTGGAGAAAATACGCAAGCACGGTTTGGAAATGAAACTGATCGATGCGGAGTATACATTTGACAATAATAAAGTACTGTTTTACTTTACTGCAGACGGACGGATCGATTTCCGCGAGCTGGTAAAAGATCTGGCAAGTGTGTTCCGCACCAGGATTGAGCTGCGCCAGATCGGCGTGAGGGATGAAACGAAAATCCGGGGAGGTATAGGGATCTGTGGCCGTCCGCTCTGCTGTCATACATATTTGACAGAATTTGCGCCGGTATCGATCAAAATGGCAAAGGAGCAGAACCTGTCTCTGAATCCAAGCAAAATATCAGGAGTGTGCGGCCGTTTGATGTGCTGTCTGACCAATGAGGAAGAAACATACGAAGAGCTGAACAGCCGGCTGCCGGCAGTGGGAGATACGGTGACAACGCCGGAGAAACTGAGGGGAGAAGTGCAGTCTGTCAATGTGCTGCGCCAGCTTGTCAAAGTAGTGGTGCAGCTGGATGATGACGAAAAAGAAATCCGGGAATACAAGGCCGGAGAGCTGCGCTTCCGTTCCAAAAAGAAGAAAAAAGAAATGAAGCTTAGCAAAGAAGAACTGAAAGAACTGAAGGCCTTGGAAGGTAAGAATGAAGGGGTATCCAAATTAGATGATGAATAATTTAAAACCAGGAGAACGGCTGGATGACCTGCAGATCAATGGATACCGGATCATCCAGAGTCCGGGCAGATTCTGCTTCGGTATGGATGCGGTTCTTCTCTCGGCGTTTGCAAAAATAAAAAGAGGGGAAAAGGCACTGGACCTGGGAACGGGAACAGGAATCCTCCCTCTGCTTCTTGAGGCAAAGAATCCGGAAGGACAGTCTTTTGCAGGGCTGGAAATTCAGGAAGAGAGCGCTGACATGGCAAGAAGAAGTGTATGCCTGAATCATTTGGAACAAAAGATTTCGATCGTAACAGGAGATATCAAGGAGGCATCCGCCCTTTTCGGCGCCGCCTCCTTTCATGTCGTTACGGTGAATCCGCCTTATATGATCGGGCAGCATGGATTGAAAAATGAAAATCATGCCAAATACGTGGCGCGTCATGAGGTGCTCTGTACGCTGGAAGACGTATTAAGACAAAGTGCTCTTGTTCTGAAAGAAAAAGGAAGATTTTATATGGTGCATAGGCCCTTTCGGCTTACGGAGATCCTGGCAGGAATGAGCAGGTATCATCTGGAACCTAAGCGTATGCGCCTTGTCTATCCCTATAGAGACAAAGAGCCGAATATGGTCCTGGTAGAAGGGGTGAAAGGCGGCCGTCCCCGCCTGACGGTAGAACCGCCTCTGATCGTATACAAAAAAGGCGGGACTTATACGGAAGAATTATTAAAACTGTACGGCCTGGATGAACCAGACGAAGAAAGGGCAGGGAAATAATATGGCAGGTACTTTATATTTGTGTGCGACTCCCATTGGGAATCTGGAGGACATGACATACCGGGCGGCGAGGGTGCTGAAAGAGGCAGACCTCATTGCGGCGGAGGATACCCGCAATACTATCCGGCTTTTGAATCACTTCGATATTCATACGCCTATGACAAGTTACCATGAATATAATAAAATTGAAAAAGGGAAAAAACTGCTGCAGCTTCTTATGGAAGGAAAGAACATTGCCCTTGTTACAGATGCAGGGACGCCGGGAATTTCCGATCCCGGAGAAGAGCTGGTGAAAATGTGTGCAGATGCGGGAGTGACGGTTACGGCCATTCCCGGGCCGGCAGCCTGTGTCACGGCGCTGATCCTGTCCGGCCTTCCCACAAGGAGGTTTGCATTTGAGGCGTTTCTCCCCTCCGATAAAAAAGAGCGGAAAAGTGTTTTGGAAGCACTTAAAAGGGAAACAAGGACGATCGTTCTTTACGAAGCGCCCCATCGGCTTTTGAAAACGCTGAAAGAGCTGGAAGATGTGCTGGGAGACAGGCTGATTTCCGTATGCCGGGAGCTGACAAAGAAACATGAAACAATTTTCCGCACAACACTTAAGGAGGCTTTGCAGTATTATGAAGCCAATGAACCAAGAGGGGAATGTGTGCTCGTCATTGAAGGTAAAAGTATACAGAAGCTGCAGGAAGAAACACGCAGAAAGTGGGAGGAAATGAGCATCCCGGAGCATATGGAATATTATACCGAACAAGGGGTAGAGAAGAAGGAAGCCATGAAAAAGGTGGCAAAAGACAGGGGAATTTCCAAAAGAGATGTTTACCAGGCTCTTTTATCCTGACAACAGCAGTATGACGGCAGCAGGAGAAATCTTCTTAGTCAACTTGTATAGAAAAATAAAAAAAGATTGTTCAACTTTGGCATAGTCGTATTTACCCATTTTTAATATACTTTTTACAGAATAAAAGAGTCGGCGAACAGGAGGAACGAAAAGAAATGGCAAGTTTATCATTAAAGCATATTAACAAAACATATCCTAACGGATTTGAAGCAGTAAAGGATTTTAATCTGGAAATCGAAGATAAAGAATTTATTATCTTTGTAGGACCGTCCGGATGTGGTAAATCCACAACACTTCGTATGGTTGCAGGTCTTGAGGAGATTACTTCCGGTGAACTTTACATCGGAGACAAGCTTGTAAACGATGTAGAGCCAAAAGACCGTGATATCGCTATGGTATTCCAGAACTACGCTCTGTATCCGCATATGACAGTTTATGACAATATGGCATTTGGGCTGAAACTTCGGAAAGTACCGAAAGACGAGATCGATAAAATGGTACGTGAAGCTGCAAAGATCCTGGATCTGGAAGCACTTCTTGACCGTAAGCCGAAAGCTCTTTCCGGTGGACAGAGACAGCGTGTTGCTATGGGACGTGCGATCGTTCGTAATCCAAAGGTATTCCTTATGGATGAGCCTCTTTCTAACCTGGATGCAAAACTTCGTGGACAGATGCGTATTGAGATTTCCAAACTTCATCAGAGACTGGGAACAACGATCATCTATGTAACACATGACCAGACAGAGGCTATGACTCTGGGAACAAGAATCGTTGTTATGAATGCAGGTGTTGTACAGCAGGTAGATACTCCGCAGACACTGTACGATTATCCGTGCAACCTGTTTGTTGCAGGATTTATCGGATCACCTCAGATGAACTTCGTAGACGCTGTATGTAAAGTGAATGGAGACAAGGTTGTTCTCCAGGCAGGTCCGTCCTCAATCGAGCTTCCGCCGGCAAAGGCAAAGAAACTGATCGAAGGAGGATATGACGGAAAGACAGTTGTACTTGGTATTCGTCCGGAGGATGTACATGATGAGCAGATGTTCATTGAGGCATCTCCTAATACAGTAATCGAAGCTAAGATCCGCGTATACGAAATGCTGGGAGCAGAAGTATTCCTGTACTTTGATTACGAGGGAGCAAGCATGACAGCAAGAGTTGATCCAAGAACAACCGCAAGAACAGGCGATGTTGTAAAATTTGCGCTGGATGCAGAAAAGATCCACGTATTTGACAAAGAGACAGAGCAGACAATCACAAACTAGATTTCGGCTTGAAAATAAAAGGGGCGGTACGAAAGCGAGGTACCGCCCTCTTTTGTGTTAAGGCAAAAGTCAAAAACCGACATTTTTTGACGGCTGTTTCATAAGGCGGCAGCAATGTAGGGATGAGATAGTGAGGGGAGAAAAAATGAAGATCAGAACATCTCAAATTGCTGCGGTGTTGATATTGGGAGCCGTCATCGGATACCTTTCTGCCAGAAAGTATCAGACAGAGAGAGAAATACATCTGTTTGACTGCCGGATGAAAGAGTGGAAAAGGCAGTCAGAGTACAGGGAAAGGATGTGAACAGTTGCTTTCAAATCAAACGATACAGAAACTGATACAGGAGATCAGAAGAATCGCCGGACTGGAATGCTCCATATGGAGTCAAGAAGGAAAATGTGTGGCAGCGACCAGTATAAAGGCAAAGCCTGACGCCGATTCTATCGCAGAATTTATCGCAGAATTTGAACATTCCGGTACGAGGGAAACTATAGGAAAAGAAAGCCTGTTTCTGGTAGAGGGAGATATGGCGTATGTTCTGGCTGTGGACGGGACGGATGAGAGAGCAGTCATGGCCGGAAGGTTCGGCGTCAGTCATTTGGAAAGCCTGATCCAGATCAACCGGAACCGAATGGACAAAAATCGTTTTATCCAGAATCTTCTTCTGAACGATATGCTGCTGGTTGATATTTATAATCAGGCAAAAAAACTGAAGATACCTGTTACCGGAAAACGAGTGGTATTTTTGATAAAATCCAGGAGTGAAACAGAAAGCATTGTCATGGAAACACTTCGGAGTCTTTTTGCCACAGGAATAAAAGACTTTATAACGTCAGTAGAAGAGGGACATGTAATTTTGATAAAAGCGCTGGAAAAAACAGAGGATTATCCGGAAGTACAGCATATTGCCGATGTTATTGTAGATACGCTGGGAATGGAAGCGATGGTTGGTGTCCGAGTAGCTTTTGGCACGATCACAGAAGAACTTAAGGAAGTTTCAGGCTCCTATAGAGAGGCAAAAACAGCGCTGGAGGTAGGACGGATTTTCTATCCGCAGAAACGGGTGCTCAATTACAAAGTGCTTGGGATCGGACGGCTGATCCATCAGCTTCCCGAAAAGCTGTGTGAAATGTTTCTGGATGAGGTGTTTGAAGGAAATGCGGCAGGCAGTTTTGAGGAGGAAGAACTGACGGCAGTTTATACGTTCTTCGAAAATAATCTGAACATATCGGAAACGGCGCGGAAGCTTTATGTACATCGAAATACTCTGGTATATCGCCTGGAGAAGATCCAGAAAAAGACCGGACTGGATGTGCGGGTGTTTGAAGATGCTATGACCTTTAAGATTGCGCTGATGGTGGAAAAACATATGAGAGCAATGAAAGAAAAAGAACACAGCAGTGAGGATGCAATTTGACTTTTGGACAGAACCGGGCTACAATAAACAGACAGGTGCCAGCAAAGGGCAGAAGAAAAAAGAATCAGGAGGAATTGCAAAGATGATAAAGCTTTACGATAACGGCGTATATCTGATAAACGGCACAAAAATCGTTGAAGATATAGAAGAAGTGCGCCACGAAACCGGAAGCAGTGTGACCAGGGAAGAAGCAGCTTCCCAGACAATGGCCTACAATATTTTGAAGGAGCACAATGTGTCCGGAAATATGGAACGCCTTCAGATTAAATTTGATAAGCTGACTTCCCATGACATTACGTTTGTAGGAATTATCCAGACAGCGAGAGCATCAGGCCTGGAGAAATTTCCGGTTCCTTATGTCCTGACAAACTGCCACAATTCCCTCTGTGCAGTAGGCGGAACCATCAATGAAGATGACCATATGTTTGGACTGACCTGTGCAAAGAAGTACGGTGGTGTTTACGTACCGCCTCATCAGGCAGTCATTCATCAGTTTGCAAGAGAAATGCTGGCAGGCGGCGGAAAAATGATCCTCGGTTCAGACAGCCATACCCGCTACGGAGCGCTGGGAACGATGGCTATGGGCGAAGGGGGACCTGAGCTTGTAAAACAGCTTTTAAATAAAACTTATGATATAAAAATGCCGCAGGTAGTAGGTATTTATCTGGACGGAGAGCCGATCAAAGGGGTAGGTCCTCAGGATGTGGCGCTGGCAATTATCGGCGCGACTTTCGCAAATGGTTATGTTAATAATAAGGTGATGGAATTTGTAGGTCCCGGTGTGGAAAAATTAAGCGCAGACTTCCGTATCGGAATCGATGTTATGACGACAGAGACAACCTGCCTGTCTTCCATCTGGAAGACAGATGAGACGATCCGCGAATTTTATGAGATCCACGAAAGACCGGAGGATTATAAGGAACTGAATCCGGGCAGTGTGGCATATTATGACGGCATGGTCTATGTAAACTTAAGCGAGATCCGTCCGATGATCGCAATGCCCTTCCATCCTTCCAATGTATATACGATCGACGAGGTCAATGCAAATCTGGCGGATGTCCTTCATGATGTAGAGAAGAAGGCTCTTGTCAGCCTGGACGGCGCAGTGGATTACTCCCTGCAGAGTAAGATCGTTGACGGAAAACTGTATGTGGATCAGGGAATCATTGCAGGATGTGCAGGCGGCGGATTTGAAAATATCTGCGCAGCTGCCGACATTATCAAAGGACATTATATCGGAGCAGATGAATTTACTTTCAGCGTATATCCGGCAAGTACGCCAGTTTATATGGAACTGGTGAAAAACGGAGCGGTTGCAGATCTGATGGAGGCAGGAACAATTGTCAAGACAGCCTTCTGCGGCCCATGCTTCGGAGCGGGAGACACTCCGGCAAATAACGCATTTTCTATCCGTCACTCCACAAGAAACTTTCCTAACAGAGAAGGCTCCAAGCTGCAGAGCGGACAGATCGCTTCCGTTGCCTTAATGGATGCAAGATCGATCGCGGCTACAGCAGCAAACAAAGGGTTCCTGACTCCGGCAACAGCGATGGATGTAGAATACAAAGGGCAGAAATATCACTTTGACAGCAAGATCTATGCAAATCGTGTATTTGACAGTCACGGCGTGGCAGATCCGTCAGTAGAGATCAAATTCGGACCGAATATTAAGGATTGGCCGGAGATGTCAGCTCTGCCGGAGAATCTGATCCTGAAAGTTGTATCAGAGATCCACGATCCGGTAACCACAACAGATGAACTGATTCCTTCCGGAGAGACATCTTCTTATCGTTCTAACCCGCTGGGGCTTGCAGAGTTTGCGCTTTCCAGGAAAGATCCTGCATATGTGGGCAGAGCAAAAGAGGTGCAGAAAGCTCAGAAAGCCATCGAAGAAGGGACCTGCCCGCTGGATGCACTGGAAGAGTTAAAGCCGGTCATGGCGAAAATCCAGGAGACGTATCCGGAGGTCGGAAAAGGCAATATCGGTGTGGGAAGTACGATTTTTGCAGTAAAGCCAGGAGATGGCTCCGCCAGAGAGCAGGCGGCCTCCTGTCAGAAAGTGCTTGGCGGATGGGCCAATATCGCAAACGAATATGCTACAAAGAGATACCGCTCAAATCTGATTAACTGGGGAATGCTTCCATTCCTTACAAAAGAAGATCATGAGCACCTAAGTTTTAAAAACGGGGATTATATTTTTGTCCCTGATATTCGCAAGGCAGTAGAAGAGAAATCGAATGTCATTACAACTTACATTGTAAAAGAGGATGGACTGAAAGAGCTGGATCTGGAACTGGGAGATCTGACAGATGCAGAAAGAGAGATCATTCTTAAGGGATGTTTGATCAATTATTATAAAGGATAATGTTTTAGGTAATGTAGTGTAAATATTGAGGCAGATGGTACTTGAAAAGAGTACAGGCTCCTGTGTTACAGTTGATTTATTATTTTGAGAGTCTTGTCTGCAAAGCGGGATACTTCATATTATGTATGGAGCATCCCGTTTTTTGTTTCCCGCGTTTAAATATCATCTTATCATTCGGCGTGCAGTCAAGAATTACACACAGTTTTTCAAGTGTCAGTAAGGAAGTACATGAGTTTAATTTTTTATATACCATGTATAGTTTTTGTTACAGGTTTTTCTCCTGGAGGACTTAAAATAGTACATGATGATATGATAAAATAGAATCAGTGTACCGGTCAGCAGGAGGTTGGCCGGGCGCTCCTGGAAGAAGAGGTTTTTATGAAATTATTGAAACTTGTGATCGTGGACGATGAACCCATCCTGCTGCAGGGACTGCTTGACACCTATGACTGGGCGGATATGGGCTTTAAGGTAGTGGGCTCGGCCCAGAGCGGCGAACAGGCCATAGAAGTGATCAAAGAGACAAAACCCCATGCGGTGCTGACGGACATCCGGATGAAGCAGATCACGGGGCTTATGGTGATGGAGGAGATCCAGAAAACGGACATGGACTGCATGTTTATCGTCCTCAGTGCCTACCGGGATTTCGACTATGCCCAGCAGGCCTGTGATCTGGGGGCTTTTGCTTATCTGCTGAAGCCTATTGAGGACGAAAAGCTTAGGGAGACCATGGAGGCAGCCTACCGGACCTGCATGGAGCAGATGGAACAGGAGGCCAGGTATGAGAGCTGGGAGAAGCTTCTGGTAAAGGATGGGACCAGTTTTCAGCAGGTGGTTGTGCAGAATTATGTCCGGGACAGGCTCCCGGAGGAAAAAGTGGAAGAAGTTTTCCGGACGCTGGGGGATATGCCTGGAAATGAGGAGCGCTTTATCACTGTGTATGCGGATATAGATGTGGCCTACAAGATCACGGATTACCTGGATTATGAAGCGGCCAGATTCTCACTTCTTAAAAGGCTGGAAGAAGAGTTGGAGAGCCGCTATTTCTGCTGGCGGGCTGACGGGGAGGAGACGGGCAGCGCATTTATCGTCCGCACCACGGATAAAGAGGCGGTGGGAAAGCTGAAGCACTTCCTGGAATACATCAAAAAGGAGGAGCAAAGCAGGGTCATAGCCGCCATATCCAAGCCCTACAAAGGAATTGCCGGGATCAAAAGAAGTTATGTGGAAGCACGGAAGCTGTTCGAGATTGCCAGTGTGTCCGGAGCGGGTGCTTTTACTTCCCCGGAGGGGGTGGAGTTGCCGGACCAGGCGGCAACGGACGGAGAAAGCGGGGACAGGGACAACCTCATCGTGAACGCTGTGCGCAGGAACAGTGAGAAAGAGCTGAAGGAGGCCTTTGTCCAGTTTGTCTACGGGCTGCCTCATGAGGAGGAACAGCAGCGGCAGCATCTCCACCGGATGATGCTGAAAGTGGAACTTATGCTCCAGGCATCTTACGGGCTGACGGAAGATATCCGGGAAAAGTTCCGGGGCTACTACGATAATCTGGGAACCATCGGCACGGCAAAGATGGTGGATGTCTGTTATCGGATCCTGTGCGCGGCCATTGAAGTGAGAAAAAGCGACGCAAAACAGGATGAGACAAGATATTTCAAAGAGTACATGTCAGAGGCAGTGGCCTACATAGAGGAGCATCTCAGGGACGAGGAACTGTCTATTGTATCTGTAGCTTCCCATATTTATCTGAACCCGGTCTATTTTGGGAGGGTGTTTAAAAATACGTTCCACATGACGTTTAAGCAGTATCTTCTCCAGCAGAGGATGGAGAAGGCCAAAAAGCTACTGGAGGAAGGAAAAGGCAGTATCGGAGATATCTGTGAGGCGGTGGGGATCCACAACCCGTCCTATTTTTCCCATGTGTTCAAGCAGTACACGGGAAAGCTCCCAAGCGAATACAAGAAAGAGTATGAGGGATAGACAGAAATCAATATGAAAAGAAACGAGAAGGTATCCGGTATACAGAAAAAATATCTGAAGTATACAGCGGCGCTCCTGGGGCTTGCGCTTCTTCTCTCCAGCCTGGGGGCCGGCCTGTATATAAAGAACAGGCTGACCCGGGCGGTGATCGCAAAATACGAGTTCATGACGGAGAGAATGGGCATCAGCCTGGAAAATCTGTTCCGTCAGAGCGATGAGGCGACGGCAGAGTGCGTCCTTTATGACGATGTGCAGCAGAGCCTGCGCAGTAAGGGGCTGGAGGAAGTCAGCCGCATTGGTCTGAGTAAGTATTTCGCCTATGTGGGGCTGGAGCACATCGCAGATTATTGCTATGTGGATAATAAAGGGAACGTATACAGTAAATCCTATTCAGATGTAACCTTTGAGGATGTGACGGACAGCGGTTTCCAGGACTATCTGGGAGAGGACTACGCCCGGACGAAATGGTTCTGGGCGAAGGATACGCTTTTTGGAACAGAGCAGGAGGCGCTTTTTATCGGAAGGTATGTCCGGAGCATGGAGTACGCCCACGAGCCCGGAATGTTGTTCTTCAAGATGGATGATGCGTTTCTGGAGGGGATCACAGGGACAAGTGGAGAGCTGACAAGCGAGGCGGCGGTTGGAATTATCGACACCAAAGGACAGCTCTGTTTTTCCTCGGTCCCGGAGGAATTCAGCCTGGGTAAGAAGCGCCAGGCAGATATTTCGGAGCGTATCGCCGGGAGCGGATCTGCCGGTATGATCCTGGAGGGGGAGCAAATTCCTGGAGGCGTTCTGTCGGCGTACCGGGATGAGGCCAGCGGGCTGGCGGTCTTTTCTTTTGTGCCGGACAAAGTTTTGAACCAGGGGATCTTCCCTGTTTTCCTGGTGCTGGCCGGGATCTACCTTGTAGTGCTGGCTGCGGCTGCGGTGCTGAGTATTTATTTCTCCAGAAGATTTACAAAGCCCATCCAGGAGATCCGGACGGCCATGGCGGAATTTGACGGCAGCAATTTTGATCGGACCATAGAGCTTCACACAAACACAGAGCTGGACGAGATCGGTCACTCCTACAATGAACTGCTCGGGAATATCCAGAGGCTGCTGGAGGAGATCAAGGAGCAGGAGAGAGAGCTGCGCACATCGGAGCTGAACATGCTGATCAGCCAGATCAATCCCCATTTTCTGTACAATACACTGGATACGATCTATATGCTGGCACGGATCAACAAGGAAGAGACAACTATGCGGATGATCCAGGCCCTGTCCAGATATCTGCGGCTGTCGCTGAGCAAAGGAAACGATATAGTGACTGTGGAAGATGAGCTGGAGAATGTGAAGAGCTACTTGGAGATCCAGCAGATACGAAATAGAGATCTTTTCTCATATAAAGTGGAATGCCAGGTGGATGCCGCCCATACAACCGTTCTGAAGTTGGTTCTGCAGCCTCTTGTGGAAAATGCAGTAAAATATGGATTCCAGGATATTTTTGAGGGAGGACAGATCCGGATCACTGTGTGGAAGGAAGAAGGAGAGCTGTACCTGGAGGTGTATAATAATGGCACCCCCATGGAGGCGGACATGGTGCAGAAGATCAACGGAATGAACAAGCTGCCGCTGGGAGAGATGAAAAACAGCTTTCCGGATAAGAGGCATGGCTACGGCGTGGTAAATATTTTGACCCGGCTTCGGCTGAAGTACGGGGACGGGGCGGCTTTTTACTGCAAAGCGGAAGCTGATGGAACAACGTGTACAATTAAAATTCCTCAAGGAGACGGGCAGGAGGCATATGAGCAGGAACAGATACAGATTTAAAGGAAGATTCATACAGGCGGCAACGGTTTCCCTGCTTTTCTCCGTAGCAGCCGCAGGCTGCGCGGGAAGGCAGACAGAGGAAAAAGCAGGCGGGGAGGAGGTGTCCATCCCGGTCATCCTGATCGTGGACTCCTCTACAGGAAATAAAAATGAGGAGGATGTGATCCAGGCATTCAATGTATTGTATGATGGAAAGTGGCAGGCGGATGTGGAGTGGGTCATGGAGACGGAGGAAGAGTACCGGCAGAACCTGAAACGGCAGAATGTGACGGATACCCTCCCGGCAGTTATTACGGATCTTCGGATGCTTCCCGCTTTCTATTATACGATGATCCAGGATGGCAGGATCGAGGAACTGTCCGGATATATCAAGGAAGATGAAGAGTGGATGGAGATGATCGAGTCGTCGGTGCTGGAGTCCTGCAGCGAGGAGGACGGCAGTATTTATCTGGGCCCTGTCAGTACGGCGGCATTTTCCTGTTCCGGGATTTTCTGGAATGAGGAGCTGTTTGCCCAGGCAGGCATTGAAGAATTTCCTGACACATGGGAGGAATTTTGGCAGTGCTGTGAGAAGCTGGAGAGCTGCGGTATCACTCCGCTGGCCCTTCATACGGAAGGGACAGCCTGGGTGCCCATGCTTTTTGCCACGGCGGAGACAGCCTCCACGGAGGAAGGGCTGCAATTCATGCAGCAGTTCTACCCGGACACCTACCAGGGTGAAAGCGGGCTGCGTATTGCCCGGACACTGGAGCGGCTGTTTCAGTACACCACAGATGATGCGCTGTATGTTGATTTTGATGTGTCCTATGAAAATTTTTTCTCCGGGAAGGCAGCTATGATTCCCAACGGATACTGGATGATGGATCAGATTCCGGAAGAGTGGCAGGACAAAGTAAGATTCTCGGCATTTCCGGAAAACAGGCTGATCTCATCTCCGGAGACGTTTGGCTGGGCCATTGTGTCCAGCTACAGCCAGGAAGTCAAAGAGGGAGCGGCGGCTCTTCTGAAGCTGCGCACGCAGATGAACATGGGGCAAAGGGAGGAACTGTTTGAGAAGAACCCGGATTCCCTGACCCAGGCGGAGAGGGACTATATAGAGACTTACAAAAGCGGTCCGGTCCTTGTCCCTAACTACCAGGTGAAATGGAACTCCATCCTGCAGGAGGAGACGCTGGGAACCATCCTCCCTGATCTGGCCCAGGGCAAGATCAGCCCGGAGGAATTTACAAGAAAAGAAGATGAGAGCATCCAGGAATTTCTGGAGGAGCAGTGATACTTCAGAGCCGGAGAACATACCGGCGCTGAAGTATTTTTTTTGGCATTCCTGGTTTTCTATTTGATAACGGGGAGGAGAAAAGGGCGGTTATAATAATCCCAGAACAAAGAAAACCGAGGTTTTCAGAAAGGTGAGGAAGGATATGAAAAAGAAAAAAGTAATATCATTATTATTAGTTGCGGCGATGACAGCAGGCCTGGCAGCAGGATGCGGAAGCTCCTCCGATTCCGGGGACAGCGGAAGCAGCGAAGCAGAAGGAAAGGTATATTACCTCAACTTTAAACCTGAAGCGGACGATTACTGGCAGGAACTGGCGGAAGTCTACACAGAGGAGACGGGCGTGGAGGTGACAGTTCTGACAGCAGCTTCCGGAGAGTATGAGAAAACTCTGAAATCAGAAATGGCAAAGACAGATGCGCCTACCCTGTTCCAGGTAAACGGACCGGTGGGACTGGCAAGCTGGAAAGACTACTGTTATGATCTGTCTGATTCTGACATAGCAGGGGAGCTGACAGACGACAGCTTTGCGCTGATGGATGGCGATAAGATGGCAGGTATTGCCTACGTTATCGAGAACTACGGCATTATCTACAACAAGGACCTTCTTGAGAAAGCAGGCTACACAGCAGAGGATATCACAGACTTTGACAGCTTTAAAAAGGTAGTGGAAGACATCACGGCAAGAAAGGATGAACTTGGATTCTCCGCATTTACATCAGCAGGAATGGACAGTTCATCTGACTGGAGATTCAAGACACATCTGGCCAATCTTCCGATCTACTATGAGTACAAGGATGAGGGTATTGACAATACAGACGCCATCAAGGGCACATACCTTGACAATTACCGCCAGATCTGGGATCTGTACATCAATAATGCAACCTGCGAACCGACAGAGATTTCCACAAAGACAGCCGACGACTCCACAGCAGAATTTGTGACAGAGGAAGCAGTCTTCTACCAGAACGGTACATGGGAGTACAACAATATTGCGGATATCGGAGATGAGAACCTTGGCATTCTTCCGATCTATATCGGAGTTGAGGGTGAGGAGAACCAGGGTGTCTGCACAGGAACAGAGAACTACTGGTGTGTAAATTCCCAGGCATCTGAAGAAGATATCCAGGCAACACTGGATTTCATGAACTGGTGCGTAACTTCCGATGAAGGTGTAGAGGCTATGTGCAAAGATATGGGATTTGTCATTCCGTTCAAGTCCAACCTTGAGTCTGAAAATACACTGGTGAATGAAGCCAACGCATATATGGAAGACGGAAAAACACCTGTGACATGGGTATTCTCAACCATGCCTTCTGAAGAGTGGAAAAACGGTGTAGGTTCTGCGCTGACAGCATATGCGGCAGATCAGACAGATGCCAACTGGGATAAAGTTGTAAGCGCGTTTGTAGACGGATGGGCTACAGAAGTAGCGGCATCGGCAGAGTAATCTTTCCGGAAGAGCTGAAAGATATATAGAATTGAACAGGAAAGCGGCGGGCAGAAAAAGTCTGAACGCCGCTTTTTCAGAAGGAGGAGGATTTATATGGAAAAAGCGATCAAGCGGTATATGCCCATCTTTGTGCTGCCCACATTCTGCGCGTTTATCCTTGGATTTATTATTCCGTTCATAATGGGGATCTGGCTTTCACTCTGTAAATTTACCACAGTCACAGATGCGAAATTTGTCGGATTATCCAATTACATTGAGGCGTTTAAGGACACTGTATTCAGACATTCTTTCTGGTATACAGCCCTTTTCGCTGTGGTCTCTTTGGTGGTGATCAATGTGATCGCCTTTGCCCTTGCCATGGCGCTGACACAGAAAATGCGTGGAACCAATATTTTCCGCACGATCTTTTTTATGCCGAACCTGATCGGAGGCATCGTACTTGGCTATATCTGGCAGCTTATTTTTAACGGCATACTGGCTCGTTACAATACAGCGTTGGGACTGAATGAGTGGTATGGATTCTGGGGACTGATTATTCTGGTGAGCTGGCAGCAGATTGGTTATATGATGATCATTTACATTGCAGGGCTTCAGTCCATCCCCGGAGATGTGGTGGAGGCGGCCCAGATCGACGGCGCATCGAGGATCCAGAGACTTTTCAAAGTGACCATCCCCATGATGATGCCATCCATCACCATCTGTATGTTCCTGTCTATTACCAATGGATTCAAGCTCTTTGACCAGAACCTGTCACTGACGGCAGGAGAACCGTCCAAGATGTCCGAGATGATGGCGCTGAATATCTTCAACACATTCTACGGACGTACCGGATGGGAGGGCGTCGGACAGGCCAAAGCGGTGATCTTCTTCGTTATCGTTGTGGCTATCGGTATGCTCCAGCTTAGGGCTACCCGTTCAAAGGAGGTGCAGCAGTAAATGAAAAAGAGAAGCAGGATAAGCGCAGCTGGGACCGGTATCTTTACCATTCTTGGACTGGTTTACATCGCCCCCATACTGATCGTGCTTATGAATTCCTTTAAGAAAAAAGTATATATCAACAAAGAACCCTTTACGCTGCCGATAGAAAAGACATGGAACGGCCTTGAGAATTATCTGACAGCCATTGACAAGTACGAGCTGCTCAGCGCCGTGGGCTGGACGGTATTTATTACCGTTGGCTCCGTACTGGTGATCCTTGTGTGCACATCTATGTGTGCCTGGTATATTACAAGGGTAAAGACAAAGTTTACAAAGCTTCTCTATCTGCTCTGCGTGTTCTCCATGGTAGTACCTTTCCAGATGGTGATGTTCACCCTGTCTCTGGTGGCGGACCGGACCAGGCTCAACACACCCTGGGGAATTATCATCATTTACCTGGGATTCGGGGCAGGACTGGCAGTCTTTATGTTCTGCGGCTTTGTAAAGTCCATCCCGCTGGAGATCGAGGAAGCGGCTCTTATCGACGGCTGCACGCCTCTTCGCACCTTCTTTTCTGTGGTGCTTCCTATTATGAAACCGACATATATATCTGTGGGGATACTGGAAACCATGTGGATCTGGAATGACTTCCTCCTGCCATACCTCGTGCTGGACCTGAATGAATACAAGACCATATCCATTGCGATCCAGTATATGAAGGGAAGCTACGGACGGGTGGATATGGGCGCCATCATGGCGGCGCTGATCCTGGCGGTCATCCCGGTGATCATTTTCTATCTGTCCTGCCAGAAGCATATAATCAAAGGTGTGGCAGCAGGCGCAGTAAAAGGATAAACTATAAAAAAGCAAAGAGAGGGCTGCCCGGTGGGGGCAGCCCTTTTTAAGAAATTCCTGCATTTACTCGTTTCCAGAGCTCCGGACCGAGAATGACAGTCAGAATAATTTTTACAGAATCTCCTGCCAGATACGGAATGACGCCAATAGCTAACGCGGCAGTAAAAGACAGCTCCATTTGAAATGAGAGCCAGTATGTACCGAATAAGTAAAGGACAGCGGTTCCGGCGATCAGACCGATAGCATGAAAGATACGGTTTTGCGGAAAATGATCTATGATAAGTCCGCCGATTATAGTAAGGAAGATAAAACCGATCAGGTATCCTCCGGTGGGACCGGCAAATTTGGCAAATCCTCCGGAAAAGCCGGAAAATACAGGAAGTCCGGCAAGCCCCAGAAGAAGGTAGATAATGTAACTTAAAGTAGCCTTCTTCCATCCCAGAAGATAGATACTGAATCCGATGACAAGATTTGTCAGCGTGATCGGTACAGGGCTGAAAGGAATGGGAATAGAAAGCGGTGCCAGAATACAGGTCACAGCTGTTATTAAAGCAGTCAGTACCATAGAACGCGTGGAAAGGCGAATGCTGCCTGGAGATGCTGTCTGTGAAGGGTGTTGTGGTAAGTCATCTGGTTTTTGAAACATAGCTACAATCCTCCTGTAAAATACTTTATAAAAAGTATAAAAGAAGGAAGGTGAATTGTCAACTAAATAAAAAATGAAGTTAACAATATGAAGTGAGCGAAATGATGAAAAAATATAAATTATCAGAATATTATTATACAATAAGAAAATTATAAATTAATTAAAATAAAAATAAAAAATAGTATTGACAAATAAAAGGGGTGGTGCTATTATAAAGTCAATCCAAAAGAAATCCAATAAACCAGATAAAAGTTATATATTAAATTTAATAAAATTTATTTCTGACGAGAAAGGAAATAAATAAAAAGTAATAAGTATAATATATAAATAATATCTGAAAAGGATTTCAAAATATATTTCATATGTTGGTGAGATATATAGAGCGGAAATAAAACGGAAGGAGGCTTAATCCATTGGACAATTCAGAATTTCATAATCAGTATATCGGTGGTAAGGCAAATGAAGGTTCCCATAGAATAAGCCTTAATTATAGAGAAGCCGGTAAAAGTTTATAAAGGAAAAATCGGAGAGTAGAATCACCGGTGTAAAGAGATTAAAATTTGCAGATATACTGAATAAATACCACGTAGATCAAAGATATTAGAGGATGCGTGAAGAAGTATCGGACTAATATATCAGATTTATATCAGGGAGCTATATAAAATATATGTTATAGAAGGAATAGCTTAATAGCGTTACAGATTATATAGTTATAATAAGGGATGAAAAGCTGTAACGGGAACGGTTATAGATATTATAATAACTCGGAAAATATTTTATATAGAGAATATGAGGGCGATATAAATATATGATTCAGGAATAAGAAATCCAGACTTTGAGAAAAAATCGAATAAAAGGAAAAAGGCAAGGGAACGCAATTAATCGAAAAATATCCTCCGAGATATAATTTAAAATATGATAAAATTTAATAGAAAGCAGCCACTGTAAAAAAGTTTCAAGTATTTACGGTGGCTGCTTTTTTCTATGAAAATAGTCTCGGCACTATCTTGGGAGGCAAAATGTCATTTTTCGCCATAAAATCCCCATTTTCCAATATATTTCTATTTTGACATTGACTATCCTATATGCTACACTAAAAGAGTTAAAATATATACAAAAGTAAACATTATTGAGGTGAGAATATTGGATAAATATGAATATCGGGTTAAAACAGAGCAAATGCTCGAATACATGGAAAAGAGGCAGTATAAAAAAGCCATGGAGATTGCTGACACGATCGACTGGCGAAGAGTAAAAAATGCTTCAATGCTTAATAATGTCAGCGAGATATACGAATACAACGGGGAGTACCAGAAGAGCAGAGACATTTTATTTGTCGCTTATGACCGCTCTCCTGGCAGTAGAAAGATCGTATATCGTCTGGGAATCTTGGCATTAAAGATCAATGATATTGAAGAAGCTTCCGATTGTTATGAGGAATTTGTAAAGCTGGCTCCGAAGGATCCGAACCAGTATATATTAAAATATAAAATTTTGAAAGCACGGCGTGCGCCTGTGTCAGAGCAGATTGCTGCACTGGAGGACTTCAAAAAGGCAGAGTATGTGGAAAAGTGGGCTTATGAGCTGGCGAAGCTTTATGATGAGGCAGGTATGACAGCAGAATGTCTGGAAGAATGCGACGACCTGATTCTGTGGTTCAGCGAAGGAAAATACGTTTACCAGGCGATGGAACTGAAGATGAAATATAAGCCGCTGACACCGTTGCAGCAGGAGAAATACAATAGTATGGGCGGCCAGAAAACCGGCAGAAGAGAAATGGTAAGAGCGTCGGCAGAAGAGGATGTGAAGCCTCAGGAAGCGGAAGAGGAAATGCAGGATGAACTGGAAGAAGCGGAGGATTCCCTGGAACAGGAGGATATTCCGGAGGTAAAAGAGTCAGGCACTCTTTCAGAGGAGGAAGCTGCTACCAGGGAGATTCGTCTTGATGAACTTAGAGCGGCACAGGAAAAAGCTAAAGAGGAAATGGCAGCCAAGCCTAAGGAAAAATCATCTATCCGCCAGACTGTAAAGGGAGCAACGCTCTCCGAGGCGCTGGCGAATGGCGTGCGTGTTGCAAAAGGGCTGGATATAGAGGAAAAGGCCAGCACAAAGCAGGATGAGGCGATGCGTATCACGGGTCAGATGAAGATAGAGGAAATTCTGGCAGAGTGGGAAGCAAAGCAAAAAGGCAATGCGGAGGCTATTGAAGAGCAGAGAAAGAAAGATGAAGAAAAACTGGCGCAGAGACGGCTGGAGGCACAGCGCCGCCGTGAAGAGGAAGCCAGAAGAATAGAAGAACAGCAGCGTGCAGCGGAAGAAGCCAGAAAAATTGCAGAGCAGAAAGCGGCGGAGGAGGCAAGGAGACTTGCGGAGCAAAAAGCCGAAGAGGAGCGCATTCTTGCAAAACAAAAGGCGGATGAAGAGAAGAGACTTGCGAAGCTGAAAGAAGAGGAAGAAGAAGCCCTTCTGGATCGGATCGCATCCGGAAAAGCAACGGAAGAATTTAAAGAAGCAGTAAGAAATGCAGTTGAGCCGGAAGAAGAACCAGAAGAAGTAATCGAAGAAATGATCGAGGAGGAACCGGACGAGCCTGTGGAAGAAGTGGTTGAAGAAATCACTGAAGAGGAGATCGCAGAGGAAGAAGACGAACCGGAAGAGCCTGCAGAAGAAGTAATGGAAGAATCCGCTGCAGAGGAAATATTTGAGGAAGCGGACGAGCCGGAAGAAATGCTGAATGCAGAAGTGCAGGACGAAGAAGAAATTCCTGAAGAGAGTCAGGATATGAGCATGACAGCGGATCTTAGACAGCTGATGGCTGAATTGGAAGCAGAAGATCAGCCGGAGGATAAGGGCATGAATCTGGGAGGTCTTTCCATAGAAGAGCCTGCTGACGAAGAAGTTTCTGATTATATCGGCGAAGAAGAGTCATATGATGAGGCGGACTATGATGAAGTAGATTACGACGAGTCAGGCTTTGAAGAGGATGATGGATTCGAAGGCGATGATGACTTCGAAGATGAGGATGATTTCGAAGACGAATATGAAGATGAGTATGTCGAAGACGATTACGAGGATGAATACGAGGACGATTATGCCGACGAATACGAAGATGAATATGGGGATAATGACCTTGAAGATGATATGGATGACGACAGCTTCGATGAAGATGACTACAGCGACTATGATGATATAGAAGATGACGATTATGATGATGACTTCTATGATGACGAGGAAGAGGAGACGAAACCGAAGAAGAAACAGCAGGAAGAGCTGGTGATCGAAGAGCCTACGGAAGAGGAGATCCAGAAGCGTATTAAGAAAGGCAAAGGCGGCGTTCCGTTTGATACAGGATTTGTAGTGACAGGGCGTTATGATTTGAGCGCTACAAGTGAGATCGGTCTGAAGGCGGGACTTACAGAGGAGCAGAAACAGCTGTTTTCTTACTTTGTTCCGGTGCGTGGTATGAGTGAACAGATAGTAGAAGTTCTGGATAATGACCGCCGGGAGAGAAGAAACGGAACGTCGAAAGTTGGAAATATCCTTGTTATCGGACACAAAGGATCCGGTAAAACTGTTCTTGCGGTTGATATTGTCAAAGCAATTCAGAAACAGCGTAACCTTAAACAGGGAAAAGTTGCCATTGTAACAGGAGAAGCCTTAAATAAAAAGGATATCCCTAATATCATTCAGAAGCTGAAAGGCGGAGCAATTATCATTGAGAAGGCCGGAAAGCTGAATGCCAGAACGGTCCGTGATCTGAACATTCTGATGGAAAAGAAGACAGGAGAGCTTCTGTTTGTGCTGGAGGATCAGAGAAAAGCGTTAGAACGGCTCTTCACTGCCAATCCGGAGTTTAAGAAGAAATTTACTTCTAAACTGGAGCTTCCGGTATTTGTTAATGATGAGCTTGTAACTTTTGGACAGACCTATGCTAAGGAAAACGGGTATAAGCTGGATGAGATGGGTATATTGGCGCTGTACAGCAGAATTGATGTGATGCAGAGAGAAGATCACGCCGTGACGGTAGCTGAAGTAAAAGAGATTATGGATGCAGCGATTGAACATTCCCAGAAAGCGAATGTAAAGCATCTGGCAAGACGTATGTTCCGCAAGGGAACAGACGAATCAGACCGCATTATTTTGAAGGAAGACGACTTCAAAATCTAGAGAATAACGGAAACAAAAGAGAAAGAGTTTTGACGATGTATTTTGTCAAAACTCTTTCTTTTTGACAGGTAATAAAGTATAATGAAGCTATCACAAATTTAAGACGAGAGGGTGGGCTTATGGGAAAAACAAAGACCGTAAAACCATATGAAATCGGAGAACTGGATCATTATCTCTTTGGACAGGGGAACCATTATGAGATATATAAGAAGTTGGGGGCGCATCGGGTAAAGAACGGAAAAAAAGAAGGGATATATTTTGCAGTCTGGGCTCCCCATGCGGAAGGAGTCTCAGTGGTCGGAGATTTTAATAACTGGGATGAATCAGCCAATGTCATGGAAAGAGGAGAACCACTGGGGATTTATACCTGTTTTATACCGGATGTGCCGGAGTATGCTTTATACAAATATTGTATCAAGACATATAAAGGGGAATATATTTACAAGGCAGATCCTTTTGCAAATTATGCAGAGCTTCGTCCGGGAACTGCCTCCAGAATTATTGATATCAGCGATATTTCCTGGTCGGATCAGGCGTGGATGGAGCAGAGAAAGGCATGGAAGCATACAGAACAGCCTATGTCGATTTATGAGGTCCACATCGGCTCATGGAAAAAGCATCCTGACGATGAGGACGGTTTTTATAATTACCGGGAATTTGCGCGTGAGATTACGAAGTATGTTAAGGATATGGGATATACCCATATTGAGATTATGGGCATTGCCGAGCATCCCTTTGACGGTTCCTGGGGATATCAGGTGACAGGATATTTTGCTCCTACCTCCCGGTACGGAACACCTCAGGATTTTGCCTGGATGGTGAATTATCTTCATAAAAATAAGATTGGGGTTATTCTTGACTGGGTTCCGGCTCATTTTCCAAGAGATGCCCATGGCCTTGCGGACTTTGACGGTACGCCGACTTATGAATATGCGGATCCCAGGAAAGGGGAACATCCCGACTGGGGGACAAAGATTTTTGATTATGGAAAAAATGAGGTGCAGAATTTCCTGATCGCAAACGCATTGTTCTGGATAGAAGATTTTCATGTTGACGGTCTGCGGGTTGACGCAGTTGCTTCTATGCTTTATCTGGATTACGGAAAACGCGACGGGGAATGGGTACCGAATAAATACGGCGGAAATAAAAATCTGGAAGCTATCGGATTTTTCAAACATCTCAATTCTGTTGTGCTGGGAAGGAACCCGGGAGCGCTGATGATCGCTGAAGAATCCACGGCCTGGCCCAAGGTGACGGGAAGTGTGGAGGATGACGGTCTGGGCTTCAGCCTGAAATGGAACATGGGATGGATGCATGATTTTACAGAATACATGAAGCTGGATCCTTATTTCCGTAAAGGGGCTCATAACTTGATGACATTTGCCATGAGTTATGCATACAGTGAAAAATATATTCTTGTATTGTCTCATGATGAGGTTGTGCATTTGAAGTGTTCTATGATCAATAAGATGCCGGGACTTGGATTTGATAAATATGCAAATCTGAAGGTCGGATATGCTTTTATGATGGGACATGCCGGTAAGAAACTGTTGTTTATGGGACAGGAATTTGCACAGCTTCGGGAATGGAGTGAGAAGAGGGAACTGGACTGGTTTCTTCTGGAGGAGCCGGAGCACCAGTATATACAGAACTGGATGAGAGATCTTCTGCATTTATATAAACGAAACAAGGCCATGTATGAACAGGATGATACGTGGGAAGGATTTGAGTGGGTAAATGCAGATGATGGAGACAGAAGCATTTACAGCTTTATCCGTCATTCCAAGGGAAATAAGAAAAATCTGCTTTTTGTGTGCAATTTTACACCTATGGCAAGAGATGACTATCGCGTAGGTGTTCCGAGAAGAAAGCAGTACAAGCTGATCTTGAACAGCGATGATAAAAAGTATGGCGGAACAGGCGAGGAAAGACCACAGATCTATAAGGCGAAAAAGGGTGAATGCGACGGAAGGCCGTATTCGTTTGCCTATAAGCTTCCGCCATATGGAGTGGCTGTGTTTGAGTTTTAAAGAATATCAATAAATCTTGTTCGGGCGGAGAAATACAGACCGTAAAAGGGAGGTTTATTTCTCCGCCTGAATTTTGCTGTTTGATAAAAGGGAAAGGAAAAGAAGAGAAATGCGCCTTAGAAATATACCAAGAGCAGATCGGATTTTGAGTGAGCACCAAAAGGTAATTAAAAATGAAGCGGAGAAAAAAGGAAAATGGAGCATGGTCTTTGAAAATGAGCATCCGGTCTATGTAGAGATAGGGATGGGGAAAGGTCAGTTTTTAACAACATTAGCGGAAAAGAATCCGGATAAAAATTATATCGGGATTGAGCGCTATTCCAGTGTTCTGCTAAGAGCAGTAGAGCGTCTTGATGCTATAGAGGAGAAACAGGGCGTGAAGCTGGAAAATATCCGTTTTATCTGTATGGATGCAGCAGATGTGCCGGATGTGTTCGAAGAAGAAGAGGTGGCGGGAATTTATTTGAATTTTTCAGATCCATGGCCTAAAAAACGTCATGCAAGAAGAAGGCTGACTTCAAGGGAATTTCTGCAAAGGTATGAAAAAATACTCGATGAAGATGGGGTGGTGGAATTTAAGACGGATAATCAGGAGCTGTTTCAATTTTCCCTGGAGCAGGCTAAAGAGGCTGGATGGAACTTAAAAGCCATAACCTGGGATCTTCACCACGATAAAGAAATGTGCCGGGGCAATGTGATGACGGAATATGAAGAAAAGTTTTCTTCACAGGGCAATCCTATCTGTAAGATGACTGCAGCGCCGTCAGTCAAGGATAAAGGGATCTCTGCATAATATATAGAGAAAACAAAAAAGGGAGCCTTAGGCATATGGGACGAAGAAAATCTGGACGAAGAATGTCAAAGCTGTACTGCAGGCTGTACTGGATAAGAAAGAAAAGTCCCATGATCGACTGCCTGCATAAATCTTTGGATGAAGTATACCGGATATTAAATTCCAAATGCTGACCGGCTGGAAAGGAAAGAGATGCTGCATTTGACAGAGGGAAATTTCCAGGCTGAAGTAAATCAGGCAAAGTTTCCGGTGGTGGTTATGTTTTATGCTTCCTGGTGTCCAAAATGTGCAATGACGAAGCCAGTGGCAGAGGATATAGAGAAACGGTACCGGAAAAAAGTGAAATTTTGTGAAGTGGAAATTGAGGAATGTCCGAATTTGGCGGTGAAATATGGAGCGGATATTGTTCCGACTCTTGTAATGTTCAAAAACGGGACTGTAAAAGCAAGAATGCAGGGAACAGTAGGAGAAAATATATTGGAAAAGAGAGTCAGGGAGCTGCTTTAGGGCGGCTCCTTCGTTTTTTTTCATCTAATTTTAAGAAAACTTTCATGTACTTTTTGGAATAAGTGTGTTATATTGGTGACGGTAAAACATACCCTTTGGGATAAGGGTGGAGCCGTTTATCAAAAATAATTAAAAAGGGAGACAAGGTATTAACCGAAAGCTATGAAAATGAAAAAAATTTTGCCAATTCTTATGGCAGCAGTTATGACAACGTCAATGGTACCAATGACGGCTGGAGCAGTTGATACAGCTGACAGCAGCCAGGGAACAGAGGATACTGCATCGCAAAATACAGAAACGGGAAGCGATGCCGCAGCAGATGGAGCTTCCGGAACCGCAGGGGAGGCAGAAGGCTCAGGAGCAACAACGGACGGAACAACTTCATCAGATGGAACTGTGGGAACAGAGGATGGAACCACATCGGATACTGCAGGAGAAACAGAAGGAACAGATGGGGCTGCAGGAACAGAAGAAACAACAGGCGAGGATTCTACTGCAGAAGAGACTACAGATGAAACGACAGAAGAAACAGAAGACGGCCAGACGGATAGTGAGAAAGTTGTTACTCTGGGAGAGAATCTTACAGAAGAACAAAGAGCATCCATGTATGAATATTTTGGGACTTCAGCGGATGAAGTAAAAACTATCGTTGTTACTCATGCAGACGAAGTACAGTATATGCAGGGCATTGCTACTGATGAGCAGATCGGACCTACAACTAACAGCTGTGCCTATGTAGAGCCTACAGATTCCGGAGGAATCAAAGTAAAAACGGCAAATCTTAATTATGTGACCAGTGCTATGATCGCAAGTACGCTGACAACAGCAGGTATGGAAAACTGTAATGTTATTGCAGCTTGTCCTTTTGAAGTTTCCGGAACCGGAGCGCTGACGGGAATTATCATGGCATATGAACAGGCGAGCGGCGAGAATCTGGACGAAGGCCAAAAAGAAGCTGCTATGGAAGAGCTTGTCACAACCGGAGAGATTGCGGACAGTGTTGGACAGGAGAAAGCAACGGAAGTGATAAAAGACGTGAAGACAGAAGTGCTGGATCAGGGCCTGACAGATGAACAGGAGATTGGTGAGGCGGTTGACAACATTGCACAGGAAAACGAAGTTACTTTGACAGATGATCAGAGACAGCAGATTGTCAGCCTTATGGAAAAAATTTCCCAGTATGATTATGATGTGAACGCGCTGAAAGATACGCTCGATAACCTTACAGCAGATGATGGAGCGCTGGCAAACATATGGAATTCAGTAAAGAGTTTCTTTGTCGGATCTGATGATGGTATTTTAAGCGAAACAAACGATGAGGCACTTGGATCCGATGTCATTACTGACAGTACGGTGAATGAAAGCGGATTTAAAGACGGGCTTCTGACAAGGATCAAGAATTTCTTTACAGGGGAATAATAGTTAATTGACATACAAATTGACACGTAACACTTTTGAAAAATGTTACGTGTCAATTTGCGTTAAACGGTGTGCTTTTTTGCGGAAAGCCCTGTGTAAAACTGCGTTTGCTGCTATTGCGGAGGCAGAAACAGGCCGATTTCCGGAGGACAGCACGAAAAAAAGAAGAATAAAAGTGCAGAAAGGAACCAACAGAAAAAAATTTTCATCGGATCGGCGCGCCGGAAACGGGGAAATAAGTTGCTGGAGGCAATATAACAAAGGCAGATTCCTGTAAAATAAATCAGGATATCCAGAAGCAAAATACTCCGACCGGCAATAAAAGTATAGAGATAAAACAGTACTGTAATGGCAGCCATGGCAAAGATCACGCCGACAAAGCGGGAAGCAAACAGCATGGAAGGATTCGGCCGTCGAAGGGAATATTCCGCTATGGTCAGAAACAATACGGGGAAAAAGACCAGCTTCAGATGTTCCCAGACAGATTCATTTACTGGAACGATCAGGGCCAGAAAAGGATTATAATCGGAAAATTCGTAGAGAAAATGACAGATGCTGCCAAGTATAAAAGTCCATAAAATATATGTAAAATCGCGGCGATGATATAAATGGTACAAATTTTTGCTCCTTTCCGGTTTTGTATAGGCCTGTCCCACCGGCAAGAGGATGGCAGAACTGGAATAGTCCGGTCTTGCGGACTAAAAAAAGTATATGTAACTTTCAGGAAAAAAGAACCGGATATCCGTAAATTTCGGACGACGGATTTTGCAGAGCTTGAGGAACTTTTCGTCTGCTAATGACTAAGAGCTATGGAAAATGAAAAAAATAGAAAAAACTACTTGCATTGTGTCTGAAACTATTATATAATATTTCTTGCGTTAAGGAAGTCTTAACAAAATAATGAGATATGCGCGATTAGCTCAGCTGGCAGAGCACCTGACTCTTAATCAGGGTGTCCAGGGTTCGAACCCCTGATCGCGCATTTAAAAATCACTGTTTTTGCGGACATTGTGAGCTGCGGGGACGGTGGTTTTTTTGTACAGGAAAGAGCGGAGGAAAAAGAGATTATGGGAAATTTTTTGGTAAATAGTGAAGGCTATCTGACGGGAGCAGGATATGTGGCGGCGGTGATTGCGGGAATCCTGCTTCTGGCTGTGGGTGCATATTTTGCCAGAAGGGGAAAACAGGAGAGAAGGATCAGTACAAAACAGCTTGCCTTCTGCGGAATGGCAATGGCGCTCGCTTTTCTTACTTCATATATTAAAATTTTTCAGTTGCCATGGGGCGGAAGTGTTACTTTATGCAGTATGCTTTTCATTGTACTGATCGGAAACTGGTATGGGGTAAGGACGGGCATTTTCGTGGGATGTGCTTATGGAATCCTGCAGTTTCTTCAGGAACCGTATGTGTTGTCGTTGTTCCAGGTATGCTGTGATTACTGGTTTGCCTTTGCCGCCATGGGAATAGCAGGATTTTTTATGCGTTCGAAAAATGGTCTTTTGAAGGGATATGTTGCAGCAGTTCTGGCACGTGGCGCTTTTCATTCTCTGGGCGGTTATCTGTACTGGATGGACTATATGCCGGAAAATTTTCCACAGGCTTTGAAGAGCCTGTATCCGCTCTTATATAATTATAGTTACATTTTAGCGGAAGCAATACTCACAATTATCATTATTTCTATACCGGCAGTAGCAAAGAGCCTGAACCGGATAAAACAGTTAGCGCAATGAAAAGAAAAAAGCAAGAAAAAGAGAAAAAACGGGGGAGATGGAAACGACGGCTTCTTTTTATCTGTGTGCTTGTCTTTCTGATCCCTACAGGATACTATGGTATTGATTTTGTTTATCGGGGGCAGACCGAGCCGCAGGTATCTGCTGTTCAGACAAGCACAGACGGCGCTGTCTATTCCCTGGGAGAATTTAAGGAACGTCTGAAACCTTACAGAGGACTGTATGAAGAAGCTGTCGAAAAACATAAAGATGAAACGGACAGCGGCACCTATGTGATTCCGGGACTGAAGGCAACTATGACAGTGCGGGGAAACAGAGACAGGAAAGCGTCTGTATGCGGCGGCATGACGCCTCAGGGGATTACGGTGTCAGATAAATACCTGTTCATCAGTGCATATTGCCATACCAAAACCCATAATTCAGTAATTTATGTGATAGACAAGGAAACTCACGAGTTCCTGAAAGAGCTTGTCCTTCCCAATAAAGCCCATGTAGGCAGTCTGGCCTACGATGATGAATATCACAATCTTTGGGTGTGTGGGAGCAGGAACGGAGTGGCACAGGTGAACGCGATCTCGGCAGAAGAAATAGAAGCCTATCATTTTACGGAAGAATACAGGCCGATCCGGTTCCTTCATGTAAACAATATTTTGGATATTCCCCGGAGTTCCTTCATGACATATGATCATTCCTATCTGTATGTGGGTTATTATTCGACAAAAGGAAACGGAATGATTAAAAAGTATGAGCTCCAGGATGATGGAAATATTCAAAGTGTCCGGGTGGAATATGACGGACAGCACAGCCGTCAGGGAGTTGCAGATGAGGATGATTTGGAAATTTCCCGATATGCACAGGGAATGACCTTCCTTGGAGATATGCTTTTTCTTTCCTATTCTATGGGAATTACACCTTCCCGTTTGGCCGCTTACCAGGTATCAGACGGAATACGGGACTATACAGACGAGATGGCTTTGCAGGATATCCGGCTCCCCCGTATGCTGGAACAGATATGCATGGATGGAGGAACAATGTATCTGCTGTTCGAATCGGGAGCATATGCTTACAGAGGCCTTCCGGGAATGGCAGTTGACAGGGTACTGAAGATAGACATTCTGGAATGACATTGGGAAAAAGGTATCCGGCACAGGAGAGAAAGCAGCAGAACCGGTATGAGGAAACAAGGGTTCATTATATAGAAGAATAAGACGCCAATAGAAACGGCCGTATACAGAAAATCCCTGCAGGGGTTTGCTGTATACGGCTTATTTTTTTGCCTTTGATAAGTACATCAGGCGGAAGGTGTCTCGTCTGTATATACGATAATAATATGTCGGAGCGTTTCATGTAAATAGGGGAGGTACTCCTCAATGGACACAGGTTGATTGTGGAGGATGCAGTTATAACTTGTAGCTCCGATCAGCTCGATTATGGTAAAAAGCATCAGCTCAGGAGATTTACATTTTATATGATACTTTTCCATGGACTGCAGATAATGATCATAGAAGTCCTGAGATGCCATAAATTCTGTGCTGGAAAAAGTGTGTTTGAAAATACCCCATGATAAATTTTTGGCAACAAATTCCATCAGGGAATGCTGGCGGCAGAAACAATCAATGATATAGTCTGTAATAAACAGAAGTTCTTCTTCGAAGCTATTTATACTGTTTTTTTCAAGTTCCTGGCAGGCATTGTCGAATAACTGCCCGGCTTTGTAGGCAATGACCCGGTTTCTGAGGTCATATTTATCCTCAAAATACAGGTAGAAAGTACCTTTCGCGAGTCCGGCATGGTTGACAATATCCGATATGGTTGTTTTGGAAAAGCCTTTTTCTGTAAATAGTTGGAAAGCCGAGGAGAGCAGAGCATCTTTCTTTCTCTTTTTATTATCATCAATTTTACCCATTTGTGTACCTCAATCCTTTGTTGTCTCAAACAGCCCTGCGGAATCAGTGCCGCGCTGATCTGTCTGAAGCGTTACTTATATTATGTAAGAAAAACGCAGGAAAGTCAATAAATGACCAAAATTCATTTTTTGACTCTAAAATATTGACTATTAGTCATTTTTCAATTATACTTAGGGCTGTGACAGCTGTACAAAATAAGCTGCTTTAGAAAAATATGCAGTGAAACGAAAAGTTAAATAGGAAAAGGGGTTGATACTGGTGGTGAAAGTCGGCAAATGGATTGCCAGACACAGAAAACTTATTCTACTTTTGGGAGTGCTTCTGGCAATTCCTGCTGTGGTCGGGATGGGAATGACCCGGGTGAATTATGATCTGCTTAGCTATCTTCCGGAACACCTGGAAACTGTCAAAGGGCAGGATATTCTCGTAGATGAATACGGGATGGGTGCATTTTCTATGGTGGTTGTAGAAGATATGGAATTGAAAGATGTACAGAAGATGGAAGAAAAATTCAGCAAAGTTCCTCATGTAAAAGATGTGCTGTGGTATGATGATGCCGCAGATCTTAGCTTTCCGGTGGAAATGGTTCCTGAAGAGATGAGGGAAACATTTTTTCGGGGAGATGCAACGATGATGCTGGCGCTTTTTGACAATACTACCTCTTCGGACGAGGCTATGGATGCGATCACACAGATGAGGGAAATTGCAGATAAACGGTGCTTTATCAGCGGTATGACGGGAGTGGTCACAGATATTAAAAACCTGTGCCTTCAGGAGCTTCCGGTCTATGTGGTAATTGCAGTACTTTTGTGCCTTTTAGTGCTGGAGCTGACATCAGCGTCCTTCCTGGTGCCGGTGCTGTTTCTGGTAAGTATTGGTTTTGCAGTTCTTTATAATATGGGAACTAATATTTTTTTGGGAGAAATCTCCTATGTCACACAATCCTTGACAGCAATACTGCAGCTTGGGGTCACGATGGATTATTCTATTTTCCTGTTAAACAGTTATGAGGAAAATAAAAGAAGATTCCCGGGAGAAAAAGAGCGTGCCATGGGGCATGCCATTGCCAATACCTTTAAATCTGTAATGGCAAGTTCTGTAACAACGATTGCCGGATTTGCCGCGCTTTGTTTTATGACGTTTGCCCTGGGGAGGGATCTGGGGATTGTCATGGGGAAAGGCGTCATTATGGGAGTGATCTGTTGTGTTACAGTGCTTCCGGCGCTGATCCTTACATTCGACAGAGGAATTGAAAAGACTTCCCATAAACTTTTGATTCCCAGTATGGATCATCTTTCCGGATTTATTACAAAGCATTACAAAGCGTGGATCGTGTTGTTTCTATTGCTGCTCGCTCCGGCAATTTACGGAAACAGCAATACTCATATCTATTATAATATTGCACAGTCACTGCCGGCATCCCTTCCCAGCAATGTTGCCAATGAAAAATTATCAGAAGATTTTGACATGGCAAATATGCATCTGATTCTTATGGATAAAGATATGGATGAGGTGAAGAAGCAGAAAATGCTGGAAGAAGTTGGAGAGGTAGAAGGGGTGAAATGGACCCTTTGCCAAAATTCACTGATCGGGCCTTCTGTGCCGGACTCTATGATTCCACAGGAAATCAGAGAAATGTTGAAAAGTGAACACTGCGAGCTGGCGTTTGTATGTTCGGAATACGGTTCCGCGACAGATAAAGTCAATGCTCAGATTGCCCGGATTGATACTATTGTAAAGTCATATGACGAAAATATTATGGTGATTGGTGAGGCGCCGCTGATGAAAGATCTTCAGGATGTGACAGATGTGGATCTCAAAATGGTAAATACTGTGTCTGTCGCGGCAATTTTTCTGATCATTATGCTGACGTTCAAATCTATTTCAATCCCGGTTATTCTTGTAGCTGTAATTGAATTTGCAATTGCTGTCAATATGGCAATTCCATATTATCAGGGCATCAGCCTGCCTTTTGTAGCAAGCATTGTGATCGGAACAATACAGCTTGGCGCGACAGTGGATTATGCGATTCTCATGACGAGCCGATACCAGAAGGAACGACAGAGGGGACGGACTAAGAAAGAAGCCATTGATATAGCGCACAGAGTCAGTATGGTATCCATAGTCGGCAGCGGGTTCAGTTTTTTTGCGGCTACATTCGGAGTTGCGATTTATTCTAATGTAGATATGATCGGCTCAATCTGTACGCTTCTGGCGAGGGGAGCTCTAATCAGTATGTGTGTAGTGATTTTGCTGCTTCCGGCAATGTTTATGATATTTGATAAAGTAATCTGTAAGACATCAGTCGGGTTTGCCATAGAGGATAAGAAATATTGTATAGAAAGGATGTAGGTTCATATGAACAGAAACAGAAAAAAAGTGGCAGTTTCCATCGCGGCAGGAATGTCGGCGGTGATGTGTGTGATGCCGGTCAACGCAGCGGCAGAAAGTGAGATCAGTAAGGATGAAACAGTATATGTCAATGCAGACGCCAGTGGAAAACAGACAAAAGTGACCGTATCAGACTGGCTTAAGGGAATCGAGAACTCAGGAAGCCTTTCGGATGTCAGTTCTTTGGATGAGGTGAAAAATGTAAAGGGAGAAGAAACATTTACAAAAAACGGAAGTGAGATAGTATGGAATGCGGAAGGAGAAGATATTTACTATCAGGGAACAGCAAAACAGGATCTTCCGGTTTCTGTAGAATTGACATATTATCTGGACGGGAAAGAGATGAAGCCGGAAGAATTAAAAGGAAAAAACGGACACCTGGAAATACGGATCGATTACAGGAATTATGAAAAACGAAAAGTTTCTGTAAATGGAAAAGAAGAGGAGGTATATAGTCCCTTCGTTATGATGACAGGGCTTGTTCTTCCGAATGAAACATTTTCTAATGTGGTAATCGATAATGGAAAGGTGATCAATGATGGAAACCGGAATATTGTAATTGGATTTGCTATGCCGGGACTTAAGGAGAGCCTGGATCTTGAGATGAAAGAAGCCGAGGATTTGGCACTTACGATCCCGGAGACTTTGAATATTTCCGCAGATGTGGAAGACTTTTCTATGTCGCCTGCTTTTACAATAGGATTGACAGACCTTTTGGAGGATATTCACACCGAGGACATTACAGATTTTGATTCCCTGCAGGCTTCGATAGATGAACTGGAAAATGCAGCCCTGGAACTTACAGACGGTTCCCGGCAGCTCTCCGCCGGGGCAGATACTCTCGGAAGCAGTTATGAAGAGTTTGACGAGGGGATTCAGGCACTTAAAAGTGGAATTGAGATTTTAGATGAAGGGGCCGGAGCGCTTGCACTTGGTGTAGATCAATATACAGAAGGCGTGGATGTGCTGAATGGCAGTATTCAAAAGTACCTGGGAGTAAATGGCGAGTTGTCCGGGACAGTGACGGAATATGTCAATGGGGTCAATACAATTGCACTGGGGGCCCGGGAGTATACAGAAGGCGCGGACGCGTTGGCTGAAGGAGTGACCGCCTATATAAAGGGAGAACAGCAGCTTTCGGAAAGGGCGGAAAATCTTTCGAAGCTGGGAGATGGACTTGAACAAGTAAAGACAGCAGCGGCACAGCTTGCTGCCAGTGTGGATGGAGAGGGAAGTTCCGGTGAAGATATCCTGGCAGCATCAGAGGAACTTGCAAAAGAAACCGGCAGACTTCGGGAAGTACTCTCTGAAGATGCAGTAAACAATCTACTGATTCAAGTGGATCATATGATAAAAGCAAGCCGTGAGCTGGCGAATGCTTCAGAAGGACTGGAAACAGAACTGCAGGAAGAGATGATATATCCGGCGGAAAATATTGCGGCTGCGTTGGAAGATATTTCCGGGCAGCTTGAAACAATGGATTCGCAGCTGTCCTGTTTGGAAGCGGATTGTATAGACCAGGTCAGACAGATCAACAATACGGTAGCATTGAATAATGAAAAAATTGCCAGTGCGAAAAATGCGGCGGAGCAGAGCGTTTCTTCCATCGAGACCACGATAGGTAAGTTGGAACAGGAGGCTAATTGCCTGGAGCAGGAAGGACAGGACGGAACCGCGGAAGAGGTCCGTCAGGTGATCACTGACCTTGATCATGCGAAGAATGCGGCAGAGAACTTAAGTGGAATGGAGAACTTGAACACTGTTCAGGAACCGGACTTTTCACAGATAGATATCTCGGGAATTTCGAAAACAATTGACAGTATCGAATCTGACCTAAATACTTTTGAAACGGCCGCAGGAAAGCTTCCGGGAGAGATGGAGGATCTTAAGGGGGGACTTGATGAGATCAGCAGTGTAAAAGAGCAGCTTCCCGAAGAAGATCTGAAAGATCTGGGGAGCCGGGTGGAAACTTTAGAGGAAGGCATGCGTGGGCTGAACGGAGCAGTAGAAAGTTTGTCAGGAGGAATGGAACAATTAAAGGATTCATCAGAAGAACTGGGAGAGGCCTCGCAAGGAATTGACAGTCTTCTGGATGGATTTGACAAGTTGAACGGTTTTAATGACAGCTTACGAAATGGAGCAGATCAGATAAAAAGCAGCAGTCCTTCCATTGCAGCTGGGATAGAGACCATGTCAGGAGGAACGAACAGATTGGCAGCCGGATTGGATACTCTGGGAACACAGATGGCGCAAGGAAGTGCCGGTCTTTCTGGAAGAAGCGGTTCATTAAGAAACGGAGCGTTCTCTCTTGCATCAGGAACAAAAGAGCTGACCAAGGGAGGGAGCTCTCTGCAGTTGGGAAGTGCACAGGTGAAAGGAGGGATCTCCCGGCTCCAGTCCGGTGCCGGAGCTCTTTCAGCGGGTATGGCACAGTTGGAGGAAGAAGGAACGTCCCGGATCCAGAAAGCAGTAAAAGAAGAATTGCAGGGAGTGTTGGACCGCCTGGAGGCTTTGTCTTCTGAAACGTGCCGTTATGATACATTTAGCGGAAAAGATTCTTCTATGGATGGAACAGTAAAATTTGTTATTGAAACGGAAGGAATTGAATAGACGGATCAAAGGGAACAGCTTCCGGCAGTTTTATAAATGTTCCGGTGTTTTTCGGCGAAACTGCGAGGGGGACATTCCGGTTGCGTGTTTGAATGCCTGCCGGAAGCTGTTTGGTTTTTCTATTCCGATTTTTTCAGCAATTTCCTGAACTTGATATTTTGTTGATGAAAGCAGGATTTTTGCCCGTTCTATGCGCAGTTCCATATGGAAGATGTCCAGGATCAGTTTGTAGATCTGGCCAGTGGACAGACAAAAGAAATGAAAGCCCAGATTGATCCGGAGTTATAAAGGCCTGTTATCTGGACCAACATTTGACAACGGGATCTCCAAGTGTTGTGATTGACCGTGAATTTGCAATTCTCAGATTGTCAGACCTTGCTGATGCGGTACACCTTTACGGATGCAAGTTCTGTATTCGGTAGTGATTATTGGAACTCTCTGGTAAGAAAAGGAGCAGACAGCGAAAACCCGTTAACCTTAAAGGCTAACGGGTTTCGTTGTTGTTATAGTTATCTAAAGGAATGAGAGTAAAGTGTGACGCCAGAAGTTGCGAAGTCTGGCGCGTTACTTTGTGAGGGGGAAAGATAGTTGTTTATCAACTATCTGATTCATAGTATAAAGAATAAATGTGTCAAAAGTATGATAGAATCCTAAAAGAAAACGAAAATTTCTTAACTCCGAATTAAGAAAGTATTGATTTTGTATTTTCGGTGAAAAAGGAAGTCTTGTGTGACTCATCCTTGGGATTCTTTTTGAATGGTTGACATTTTGATTATTTTTGATATAATACACTTAACAAGGAAACCGATAGCTAGCTGAAATCTAGCCACCTCGGTAATTATGTTTCATAAAATAACGCTACACTTTTCCGGGTGAGGGCGTTATTTTTTGTTATGCTTATTGACGGTCATAACAAAGGTGATAACAGCAACCAGCATAATAACAAAAGTAAATAAATCGCTGTATGTTACGTACATAAGCACCAGCCCCTTTCTCTTATGAGTAGGTGGCTACATACCGCCCCATCGGTTCCCTGGGTAAATACATTATGTAGAATTGTATGAGTTTATTTTATCAGATGAGATAGATTATGACAACTGAAAGTGAAAAAATTATGTCACTATAAAAATGGAATATAGACAGTGGAAATCCACTGGTCTGCAAGACTTAAAGTGGGCAGTTGACATTTTACTTATCTTTGCTATAATATACTTAACAAGGGAGCCGATAGCTAGCTAAAACCTAGCCACCCGGCGAATATGTATTGTAAAAATAGCGCTACACTGGCTGGGTGAGGGCGCTATTTTTTGCGGTTGTTATCGGCTGCAAGGCTAATAACTGCACAAAGCATAATGATAAAGGTAAATAGATCAGACCATGTTATCATAAGCACCAACCCCCTTTCTGCCGGGTAGCTGGCATATCGCCCCATCGGTTCCCTGGGTAAACACATTATGTAGAGTTGTATGAGTTTATTTTATCAGATGAAATGGATTATGACAACTAAAAACAGAGAAATTATGTTAATAGAATAATGGAATACAGACAGCGAAAACCCACTGACCTTTCGGCCGGTGGGTTTTCGTTGTCGTTATAGTTATCTAAAGGAATGAGAGAGTAAAGTATGGCGTCGGGAGATTGCGGATCCTGACGCGTTACTTTATGAGGGGGAGATAGTTGATGTGTTCTTCAACTATCTGACTCTTATTATAAAGGGAAAATATGTCAAAAGTATGAGGAGAAAATAAAAGAAAACGAAATATTCTTAAGCCGGGTTTAAGATTTCCTAAACTGCTGCTTATCTCGTTGAATATTTAGGGAGACGACGATAAAGAGGTGTCGGGAGGGGTTGAAAAAAATAGTCAATGAATTACAATAAAAATGAGTTGGCTCTCAGAAGGATATCTCTTGGAGAAGCGGCGAATGAATCTCCCTGTTTCTTTTGAGGAAATGGTAAGGGAATTTGATCAATGGAAAGAAATGCTGCGCAAAATAAGCTACAAGGAGAATTATTTATGAGCGTGATAGATATTAAGAATCTGACAAAAGATTATGGGGATCAAAAAGGTGTTTTCAATATTTCTTTTTTTGCCAATGAAGGGGAGACAGTTGGGTTTCTGGGGGCGAATGGAGCAGGTAAAACAACGACGATCAGACATCTGATGGGGTTTATTAAGCCTGACAGAGGATATTCGGAAATTTTTGGTATGGATTGTTTTCGGCAGGCGGCTGATATTCAGAAAAGGATTGGGTATCTTCCGGGAGAAATTGCCTTTATGGATCACATGTCCGGTATGGACTTTATTCGTTTTATGGCGGAAATGAAGCAGATGAAAGATTTGGGATATGCCGGCGAGCTGATCGATTATCTGGAGCTTGATCCTAAGGTAAAATTGAAAAAAATGTCAAAAGGAATGAAACAAAAAATTGCTTTGGTAGTTGCGTTCATGCAGGATGCACCGGTTCTGATCCTCGATGAACCTACAAGCGGCCTTGATCCACTTATGCAAAATAAGTTTGTGGAGCTGATAAAGGAAGAGAGAAGGAAAGGGAAAACGATTCTGATGTCCTCACATATTTTTGAAGAAATTGAAAATACATGTGACAGGATTGTTATGATAAAGAATGGAAAAATAGTCGCTGACGAAAATATGGAGAAAATCCGGACAGGAAGAAGCAAGCATTATGAGATTACATTTTCGGACGAACGAAGTGCAAAAATGTTCCAGGGAAAATATCCGGGCAGTAAAAGGAGCTGCAATACAGTATGTTTTTTAATGAAAGGAAATACGATGGAGCTGTTGCGTGAATTGAATCGATATGAGGTGGAGGATATCAATGCCAGACACCAGACATTGGAAGAAGTATTTTTGCAGTATTACGGAGGGGAACGGGTATGAGTATGCCGCTTTTGAAAATGGGGATAAAGTCGAACGGCAGGCTGCTGCTTTTATTTATGGGTATTATCACAATATATGCAGGTGTCATTACGGCGATGTATGATCCGGAACTAGGAGAAGGGATCAATGCTATGGCAGAAAGTATGCCGGAGCTTTTTGCGGCATTTGGAATGCAGAATCCGGGAATTACTTTGCTGGATTTTATTATTAACTATCTGTACGGTTTTATTCTGATCGTCATTCCATTTATATATACGATGATCATGTGTTATAAGCTGGCAGCGCAATATATAGATAAAGGTTCAATGGCTTATTTGCTAAACACACATTACAGCCGGAAGAAAATCTTAGTTACACAGGGGTTTGTTCTGTTGTTGGGTATCCTGCTGCTGGTTGTGTATGCATCTGTTTTGGTGATAGTATTCAGCGCTTTGATGTACGAAGGAGAGCTTGAGGTTTCGGAATTTCTTGTTTTAAATGCAGGACTGCTATTTTTGGAGTTTTTTTTGGCGGCCCTTGGTTTTCTGACTGCATGTATGTTTAATGAACTGAAATATTCTGTCGGCATTGGGGCGGGACTTGGCCTAATCTTTGTTCTTATACAGATGCTCTCCCAGGTAAATGATAAGGTGAATTTTCTAAAATATTTTACGCCTTTAAGCTTGTTTATGCCGGAAGAAATCGTACAATATGAACCAGAGGCGTTAGCTGGAGTCGGGATATTATTTGTGTTGACGTTTTGTCTTTTTACAGTTTCTGTGGCAGGATTTGAAAAGAGGGATCTGCCGCTTTAAATACAAACGGATGGAGGAATCAAAATGAAACATACAGTGATTGTCCGTATGGCATGCCTGGAAGATGCGCCGGAAATATTGGAGATTTACAGGCCGTATGTAGAGAAAACGGCTATTACGTTTGAATATGAAGTGCCTGATCTGGAGGAATTTCGACAAAGGATGACAAATATTCTTCGGGAACACCCTTATCTTGTAGCGGAAGAAGACGGTGAAATAATCGGCTATGCCTACACGGGAAACTTTGTGGGGAGAGAGGCCTACAGCTGGTCGGCAGAGACAACGATCTACATAAAAGAGGGCCAGAGAAAGAACGGTGTAGGAAGAAAGCTGTATCAGGCACTGGAAGATGCTTCCAGACTTAGAAATATTCGAAATCTCAATGCCTGCATCGGATATCCGGAGGAAGAGGACGAATATCTGACAAAGAACAGCGCTTCTTTCCATGAGCATTTGGGATATAAACTTGTGGGAAAATTCCATAACAGCGGTTTTAAATTCGGCAGATGGTACCATATGATATGGATGGAAAAGATGATCGGAGATCATGAAGGAGATCCGGGACCGGTGATCCCTTTCCCGGAGATTTCTGCAGAAGTGCTGAAAGAAATTGGAATAGAAAAACAGAAGCTCCCTTCATAGGATAACCTGTGAAGGGAGCCTGTAGTTATAGTTATTTAAAAGGAATGAGAGTAAAGTTTGCATCGAAGGGCGAACCCTTCGATGCATTTACTTTATGAGGGGGGAGATAGTTGATGTGTTTTCAACTATCTGGTTTTATTATAAGAGGAAAATGTGTCTAAAATGTTTTCAGAATCTAAA